>Ga0209611_10007613_pt1 | contig 17283 bp, 11 predicted proteins | sample S1TSphgellanicum_3_FD_187693 | JGI IMG/M metagenome (GOLD analysis project Ga0209611, IMG submission 187693) | Host-associated microbial communities from peat moss isolated from Minnesota, USA - S1T2_Fc - Sphagnum magellanicum MG (SPAdes) (version 2) | ecosystem: Host-associated > Plants > Peat...
TAACCCCACCCCCCCCCCCCCGGGCCGGGAACTGCCTGCCCCCTGAAAAAACGCTGCCCACAAGCATAATATGATTTTCCCATGATGCGAAAATTTTGAGTATCATTCCGCTTCTGACAAGTCGAGGAGTTGCCGGGCGACGCGCTGCAGGACGAAGCTCGAGCGACGAGGTTGGCGAGGACGCCAATTGCAAGGCAAATCGCTCCAGGAAGTAAGGCCGGGTGGACTTGTGAGAGGTAGGCTGGACGCAAAGTTCCAAGCATATCACGATGTATATCTCTTAATGTATAATATTACAGGATACTTCATGTATTGATGGTCTGGACTCTGGAATATAAAGAAATCTTCGTTTTCGGAGTTGCTTGGAACATGAAGATTGTACAAATTGTGGATCATATCAACCGATCCGTCGGAGAAACAGCTGCCATGCAATTACGAATATGTAAATAGCCTATAACTTCTCTATAATTCTCTTTTGCAGGATTATATTTCGTGTATTAGTTAATGATGCCCTTGATAAGTTAAGGAATATTATTTTCTTGGAGTAAACTTGATTAATATACTGTTGGATATCAACGATCCATTGGAAAAAACAGCAATACAAATGATGTACATATGATCTATATTGTATGTTATGCATCTCTTAGTTTTGTTGTAGGATTTAGGATTTTCATGTATTAATGCTCTGGATCTAAGAACTATTTTTCGGATTTGCTTGTAAAATGATTATGAATGGTGGATGTCAACGATCCGTTCGAGAAACATCAATGCAATCATATAGATCATCTCTATTGTATGTTGTAGGATTTCGTGTATTGATGATGCTCTTGATAAGTTGAGTGATTTTAATTTTATTTTGGTGGATTTTCTTGTAACTTGATTATACTGTTGGAGGATGTCAACGTCGATCGGTTGCAAATCTTGCAAATGATGATGATGTTATACATCTCTGTTGTATCCTGTTTGCAGGAAATTTTGGTGTGTTTGATGGTCTGGACTATAATAAGGAGTTATTTTCTGAATTGATTTGTAAGAGGATTCATATGATGTTTGGATGTCAATGATCGGTTGGGAAAAAAAAAGAAAAAGAAAAAACCGACAGACTTGCAATTCTAGTCTGCTCTGGCTGGTTAAATGCAGATGGATCCGCGACAAGCAGAACTTGCTGCTGCCTCTGGTCGCTCTTTCTTTGCTGTCGGCCTGATTGAGAATAGAGCCAAGGAGGTAGGTCATAATTTCACTCTTCTTTTTTGTTTCTGCAGAGCCGCAGTAGTCATGATCTGGTTTTCGTTTGCGAGGTGTATAGAAAAAAAAGCTCGCGTTTCCAAAGAAAGATCGTGTTTCCATGGACATGTGGACATTGTTTTTGGCGTTCTGGATTTTCTGCAGGCTTTTTTTTCTAGCTGAGCGTCATGACGCAGCCACCTGCAATATTTCGTGCATGCAGGTTGGGCTTGCAGCCTTTGATTTGAGAACTGCTAGACTACATCTATCACAATACATCGAGACCAGTCGCTCATATCAAAACACGGTGACACTCCTGGAGTATTTCGAACCATCCGACATCGTCATTCCATCTAACAGTGCATTGGCGCGTTCGGGCATGACTGGCGTCGATTCCATCGTAGCTAACTTCACCACTGCAACTAAGGTACGCATTATGTTGTACACGCCGTTTGTATAATTGGGAGTAATTATCGGTCACTTCGATAGTTCATGACCATTCGACGTACTAAGCTTATGTATGTCCATCGACACTTCTATTGCAGGTTCCGTTGCCTCGAAGTTGTTTTGATGACACAAAGGTATGCACTGGTCCCTGGAGCACTAACATTCCGCAGTGTCAAATGATCAAGAAGTTTTTCTGCGTTATAGCTTTGCTTCTGCCTCGGTTCTGCTCTCACTCGAGTAATGAAAGTACACTTTGTCAGATGCAAGCACCTTGTCTCAGTATTGTCAACTAGAGCAGGAGTCCCTGGTGGATGTGTATCATGTCCTGTTGGCTTTTCTTTGGATAATGTCCTTCATGTGATACCATGTTCAGATTATCTCCTTTGATACTGAGATGGCTCAACAAGAACATGTACATGCCAGTCTACAAAAGTTCTAGGTAATGGGTAATCTTTTTTCATATGGATGCTAAGTCATTGAAATGGTTCTTGTTTTGTTAAATAACATGTCCACAGAGTTTATGTGCCCAGCTAGCTGTGTTTGCAGGGAGCATTGTTGGTACAGAGCCTGGCTTCCAAAGACACGAATATGACCAGCTTGGAGGCCTCTCACAAGCAATACTATCTCTGCCTTGGTGCTGCAGCAGGCCTGCTCAAATGGTGGAAGCCAATTTCGAACTCTAGCCTTTGGAGCAACCCTTAATTGTAGAGATTTCTTTTTTCTTTTTTTTTTGGGTTCTCATGCTCTAAGTGTACAAGAATCTTCCTCTTAAATGGCCTCGTAGAATTCTGTGTGAGGTTGAGCAAGTGTGGCCATGATCACCTGCAATTTCACTACGATCCATGTATTTGACATGTTTGATCTGAAACCCAGAAGCTAGACTGGACAGGCCGTGACCAAGACTGAACCCTAAAGCCCTGAACCCTAAAAACCTGGGCCTTGGTCCCTTGCAGCTGTATGAGAACTTGTGGAAACTTGTGTGGAAACTTGTGTGAAGCAAGTGGGGGACTCAGTGATTGTGACCTGCAGGATTGAAAATGAGAAAGGCATTACAATTGTGAACCATTCAATCCAGGTACACAGTGCGGCGCTAAGGTGTAAAATATTCACATGCCCACTGCCAACCTTATTGATGCCAATGGAGTACCAGGTTAATGAGACAGATGCATGTCCCTGCATGTTTCATGTAATTCCGCAGTACTAAAGCTGACACAACCCTTATCTGTATCTAGAGAGTCTCATCATGAAACTGTTGCTTGACTCTGCAGGTTACTGTAAATGGATCCATTGATCACATGAGCATTGATGGAATAAGGTAATGTGGTTGATTAGGAAAGTTGTCCTCCGAGACTCAATTCAAAATCATAACTGCCAATGCTGGAGTACTAAAATTCAAGCAGCTCAGAGTTTGCAACTCTCTTTGTTTTCCTCAATCTTTTTTTCCTAACCTACATCCCAGGCCATGGATATCTGTCTTGTAGTGTCCGGGATTTGGAGCTGGTGGAGCCAATTTCTGTATCATCTGGGCAGCAAAAGAAGCGTGGCTGTCTATTTGCTATGTTAAACACTACAAAGACTGTGGGGGGGTAAAACTAACAAAACCTGACTATGTCTGGATTCTAGTACAACATTGTAAGTACCACTTAAAGTTACATCATTAATATGGTCTATAAACTGTTGCTGAATTCATTTTCTGCAAACTAGCAGTACCCGTCTTCTCAGGGCAAATCTTCTTCAACCTTTGAAGGACATAGAGACCATCAATGCTCGCCTTGATTTTCTGGTAAAACTACAAAACCCACTAAGTTGTAAAGTGTTGCACAGGCATCACTCCTTATTTAGAAAATGCACAACAGACAAAGTCTTTAATAATTGTGAGTGTCAGTGGTGTGCTATTTTACAGCATAACTCAAACAACAATCAATGGATCATGAGGTTACTTTTGCTTTTAGTGTATCAGATAAGTCTCCAAGTTTGTTAGCAGATTAAGATGAGAGGAGGTGAATCTTTTGAATTGATGTCTCACAAAAGCTTGTTGCAACTACAGGATGAGCTAACGAGTGAGGAACCAATTTTCTTTGGACTCTCACAACTTCTCCAGAAGTTTCCAAAGAACATCGGTGTGTGCAACTCTGATCAGGGTGTTGTCTTTCAAATACATTGCATGCAATCAATTTTGAGGTTCTAGATTCTTCTAGTTCTTCTGGATTGGAAGTTTGCAAAAGTTGAGCAGTTATTCAAATGGAGCAACAAGATTCCTTAAATTTACTTAAACTTAAAGGTTATGTTGCAATGACAAGATGTGATTACTTGTGTCCCAAAGACCAAATTCTATGCCAATTCTGTATCAAAGAAAGCAAGGCAAGTGGGAGTGAGTCAACACATGAAAAACATACAAGGAGCAGCCAAGCCTTGGTGTTCAACATCATTGCTCTGAAAGAAGCCCTTGAGCATCTGTCAAAACTTACAGAGGTGTGGACAACTTTACAACACAAATGCTTATATCAAGTTCCTTCATGTTGTGCACTCTTGGTAATTGTTCAGCCATCATTTGTGCTGCTCCTGACTATTGAATGTACTGTTGGAATTACAGATTCTGGCAGATGCTAAATGCTCACTACTAGTAAACATCAGACAGAAGGTCTGCATGAACCCAAACTACAACCTACTCCTTCAAAGGTTTGAAGCCACAACCCGCCTTTGAATGTACTCATTGACCACACAGAATGTTGTATCTGCTTGTGCACATTAGAGGGCAGGTTCTTGCAGCACTTACTGTGAATCTACCTGCCTAATGACTTGTTTTCACTCATTAGATTGGGATATGCAGACCATACTCAACATAAGCAGTATGATCCTCTGGCTCTAGCAGATGCCAACTACCTTCTAGTCTCCAAAACATTTGTGCAATACAGGAACTATGTGCTGACAAAGTGGTTCCCCAATTCAAGAAGGTGATTGATGGGGCTGTTATAGATTTGCTCAGGTATGGGATTCCCAGATGGATTCTCAATCTTGAGAGCCAGATTTATTGTTCTGATGAATTATGTTGTAATTGAGTGGCATCTTAGGATCAAGGAGGTGATAGACGAGACTGTGCTTGATTCACGAGCACGCTTCATGTCACGTACACAGCAGTGCTTTGCAATCAAACCTGGCACAGATGGACTTCTTGACGTTGCAAGACAGATATTTTGTGCCACAAGTGAAGGTACATGCCTGTCATTACAGTGATACCACTAAGCACATCTGATGGAAGTATATTTTCCCAGCCTTGTTATTTGAGACATTAAAGTTTGCGCTGCCTAGAACTTGCAGCCATTCATGAACTTGCAAAGGAATACAGAGAACAACAGAATCTGCCAAACTTGAAGATGCCATTCAATGACAAGCGAGGATATTACATCAGCATTCCAGTGAAGGATTTGAAAGGCATTGTCTTGCCATCATTTTTTATCCAGGTTTGTGCCATTGAACAAGCACTGTCCCCACTTTCAGACATTGACAAAGTGATCTGCAATCTTTACAGTGGATCAATCAAATTGAAGTTTTTGGATTCTTGATATCCTAACATACTTTGCAATAGTGCCCTGAGCTCACCATCGACTTGGTGCTTTAATCTTGCCAGGCATATGTGTGCATCTGATGTCTCAATTCAACACTGCTCTCTATCAAGTAGGAGATTCAAATCTCATCACCATGGAATGTAATGAGTTTGCTCATCACATTTCTGTTCTGCTGACAGGTGACAAAGCAAAAGGGTACCATCTATTGCTCAACTGCTGAACTCACCTCAGTACGTTTGCCTCAACAATTGTTGTTCTAGATATATGAACAATCTGGACTGGTACATGACTGAGAGTAAATACCCTGTAATACTGTATTGCTGTATAGCACTGATTTGTGTACCTCAGTTGTGAGATATCTGAATTGATTGTCCCTTCCTAATTGTCCAAGATGAGATTGAGCAGTCAAGAGATTGGCTATTAATGTATGCCATTATCTGTTTGGTACCAATGGTGAATTGGACAGCTGAATAGCAGGAACCTGGAAGCAGCTGCAAACTGTTACATGAGAACAGAACATTGCCTCCAAGGTTTTCTCTGGAATTTTTCAAGGCCTCAAGTCTTGGTTTGGCTCTTTAGTTTCCCTGCTGCCAAGGAGGTTGATGGGAAGCCTCAACCTAATTCCAAATGACTGATCAAGAGTGTTGTAGCAGCTCAGATTGCCACATATCTGGGCTTTATTTCTCAAGAAAATATTACAGCTCTTCCCCCACTCTCTGCCATAATAATAAGGGCACGTAGAATGGTTCTATTGTTATTTTGTGTCACAAGTATTTCCTGACAGAGGTGGATGGTTTCATTCCTCCAGAGCTCACCAACCAGATCAGGGAAGAGCTTGGCCTTCTCACTTTGCTTTCAGAATCTGTCTCTGTTCTGGATATGATAGTCAATTCATTTGCTCATTTGATCACAATCCAGCCCCCTGACAGCTACAGCCGACCAGAATTTACTGGTAAGCTATGAGCTAGGGTTCAGCAGTAAACCAGGGACTTATTTGAATCTCTTGAAATTGCATGCAATAGAAGGATATAATAGATCAACAAATTGCTGTAAACTATGAATTGAATAACTGTTGGTTGTTTACAGAGGACGGGCCACTAGCTATTGAGGGTGGCCGACATCCTGTTCTTGAGAACATGCTATCAGTGGATTTTGTGGTGCCTGATCTTAACTTTTTGCATTGACATCCTGAAAGCATTGTGAACAAAAAAGCATACAAGCACCTGTAGCCTATTCAATCTAATTTGCCAGTCGAAGATTATTCATGCTCTGTATCAATGGCCCTCAGTTAAGTTAAGATTTTATTGGTTGATGACATGTAGGAGTCCTAGCAATTCAGTTCTGATTGAGCCATACTTGTTTTTCTTCAGCCAAATAATACCTTTCTATCTGAAGCAGCCAACATGTTGATCGTTACAGGTCCCAATATGTACGTATGACTCCACTCTTGAGGGCATTCTATCAAACAAAATAGCTCAAGTTTATGCACATGCATGTACACTCCTATCATGATTGCACAGCTGTTAGCAAGACTAATGAGATATTGTGCACTTGAACCTTTTGCAGGAGTGGCAAGAGCACTTATCTGCGGCAAGTAGCCCTCATAACAATCTTGGCACACATTGGATGTTATGTTCCTGCAAAGTTTGCATCCTTGCGAGTGGTGGATCGCATCTTCACTCGCATTGGAACTGAGGACAATCTTGAACTCAATTCAAGCACAGTATGTTTCACAATCCTGCAACCTTGGTTAGTGGAAATGGCATTATGTTGTTTCCTAGCAGGAAACAGAAGGATTAGAGTATACATGTATGGAATGTAGTTCTTGTGATGATTATGAAGCTCTACTTCTTTAGAGGGTGTGCAGCATGGTACTATGCCTCAAAGCTAATTCTCCTTTCCATATCTGCTTATATTTTCAGTTTCCACATGAACCAGTCCTTGACAGAATGGCATATTCGTATTGTGGCTCATAAGATCTCTTTATGTCTGCAGTTCATGACAGAGATGAGGGAAACTGCATATTTGCTGGAAAATCTGACTCCTAGGTGATGGCTCCTGTTGCATCATTTTGTTCTTAATCTCCATGATTTGGTTGTACTCACCTGAACAAATTATCTTGTTTGTCTTGGCCTGGATTCTTCAGGACTCATAAGGCACACAAGGCACAATCTAAAGCTTACTCATCTTTTGAGCTTCCATCTGACAAGTTTCACTCTTGAATTTGGAACCCCTACTAGAGGGGTTTGGATGTCACAGACTTGAATAGGTAGAACTTGAGTTTTGCAGAACTGATTTACCATGACTGTCACCATTTTGGCAGGAGTCTGGTGGTCATTGACGAACTAGGGAGGGGAACTTCCACATCTGATGGATTTGCAATTGCATGGAGCTGCTGTGAATATCTTTTGTCCACCAGTGCGTAAGTAACACAAATTTCAAACATAGTTCAAAAGTAGTCTTTCCTGTGTCAGCAAGACTCTAAAAATTATTTTTTAGGATGCTGCAACTGTGTAATACATGTTGTGCCTGTTTTCTTATGACATAATAGTTTACTGGGAAGAGCATTTTTTATGATCATATGTTTTGTCAATTTGCAGATATGTGATTTTTGCTACACATGTGCAAAAGCTGACCGAGCTTTCCACTATGTACCCTAATGTTACAACGTGTCATTTTGCTGTGGACATCTCCAGAAACCAACTGGACTTCAAGGCATGCTGTTGAATGAGTGTCATTCCCACTTCAGATTTGCATGTCATTTGTCAAATCTATTCAACTCATTGGTTCTGTAATCTCAAAACAATGATTGCAGTCTGCAACATAATTAAGTTGACAAACATTTGTGCCATAGAATATTGATGTCATTACAGGAATGAACTTGGGTGGAACAAACTACTTATTCTGACATGGTCTGAGAAAGATGCTGCAGTTTGAGCTGAAAGAAGGGTGTTCCAACATTCCACACTACGGGCTGCATCTGTCTGAAGTTGCTGGCCTGCCTGCATCCGTTGTCTCCAATGCTCGACTAATTGCCAGTTCCGTTGCTGCAGAGGTCTGGTTACTGATGCTTCCAAAACTGGAGTTGGAGTGAGTTACACTGCTGAGATATCACAGCCTATACAGGGAATTCTTGGCCATGTTGGTAATAAGTGGTATAAAGCATTATACAGTAACATTGCTCACCTCACCTAATGCTAAGTCTTACATTTTCAGGATTCCAACTGTGTTTCAGGAGATGGCCCAACATGAGGATGGACGTGCCAAGTATCACCAGCTGCACAGGGAGTATCGTGTGGCAAAGAAGCTTTGCTGCATGCGATATGCCAAGCTGAGTGAAGAAGAATTGTGTACAGAGCTGAAGAAGCTAAAACAGAGCTACTTAGATGACAATTCCATTGATGTATATGATGAAATGCTGTGAGTGTAACTCTGGACACTTATTACTGCTTGTGGGTAGGTCATCTGAATCCTGTGATTGCTTCTCATTGTGCTCATGGTTTGTATGTGTGGGGTCTGGCTGGAAGTGACAACAAGAGGACCTAGTGATGGCTCCTTTTCTGTACGCATCTTTCCTTCTAATCTCTACCCCAGAGATTCACCTAAAAGAAATGTTTCCTTACTGAATCTTCACAAGTAATACCAGTCTTTTGTGCTTGCTCCTGTTTTCAATTTGTAACTACACATTTTCAAATTTGTTGTCGAGCTGTTGGAACATGCTCTGTTACTGTGACTGTTTCTAGCAAAGCTGCTTGAAGATATTGATAATTCATTGCATAGCCAGGGCTAAGTGGTTTGACTGAGGTGTGTTGTTCACAGATGATCAAGAATAGAAAGCAAATATATCTCCTGTTTCCAGAGCCTATTGTCTGTGAGTTCCTGCCTCATACACCTACTGCTCCCAGGTGACTTGTCAATGACCACATATGATTCTCAGGACCTTGGTCACAGCTTGGAGCTTTCTGTGTACTTGGATCTGTGCCCACAAATCACAAGCACATTGGCTCCATCAAATGACCAAGGTACATATCCACTGGTGTGTGCAGTTAGGTCAAATTCACATATTGTTTTCATCCATTGCTAGTGGAAGGGATACTTCAGAAGATGAGATTCATTTCAAACATGTGAACTTGGGTTGTTTCTCATCTTTCTGTTTTCATTTACATTTACCAGTTTCTCTTCTCACCTATTCCTGGTATTTCATCCATCCATAAGAGCTGAGCTCTTTTATACAGCAACTGATTCCTGCAACCACCACCCTCCACTTTCTCTGCTCTAAGAGGCACACCCTCACTCTCTTGCTTCCTTTGGCTTGATAAAGAGAATTACCCAAAATTTGTTGACAGGTTTTCAGTAGCCACTACGGCATTACATGCAGGGAGATACTAAATATCACCATAGTCTTTTTCTAAGGTGGATCTCATGAACAGATATTACTACTAACAGCAGGAACTCTCTCTCTCTCTCTCTCTCTCTCTCTCTCTCTTTCTCTCTGCTTTCATTTTTGTGGATGGTGTACAGAATTCTCGTGAGTTTTGTCTCAGGCTCTCTCAGGTGGATTTTGAACAGGTAAGTATTTGATGAGGAAGTCAACTTTTGGTTCTCTCTCCTTTAGATGAAGTATATTGCAGAAAGGATGGTTCTATTGTTTTCAAAATGCTCTTGTTGTTGTCTCCTAACTAAGTCAATCCAGAAGAGTCCCATTGAAAATTTAGATCTCCTCATATGAGAAGAGCCAAAGTTTTCTGTTTTTTTTTTCATGCTTTTGTTGTGTTCCCCAATATATAACACACAATTGAATCCTATAACCAGAAAGCACAATTTCTACATGTAATCAACAATGTGCCCTTATTCTATCTGGGTTTATCTGACTTCTGTATACTGGTTCAGGCTCATGTCTGATCTTGTCAAATCCTTCTTCAGATCACATGTTCAGTCTCAAATCTGACCTTGTCAAATCCATCTTTCAGCTGTGAATTGGATTTTTATTACCCTACATTAATGAGTCCTTTGTTCTTCTTACATTGCTGCTGTCTTCAACCTTTGCTTCTTATTAGAAGTTTCAAACATCTAACGTCCTTGCAATGCTATTGGGCTGTTTCTGGACATCTCTAGGAAATGCTCATTTTTTACATATTTTGTGGTCAACATGGTTTTCTTGCCCATACGAAAATGAGAAGTTGAGTCTGGCGAGAAACAAAGTGGGAGACAAAGAATTCATATCATACAAGAGGTTAGAAAAAAAGGAAAAAACCAACACTAACCACACAGACACCATGACGGACTACTTTGAACTGACTCCAACATCCCTGAAGAAACTTTGCCGTGACTTGAAGTTGTAAATCTCTTTCCCCTGCCCCTTTCATTGTTTTGATCCTGTTGTTCCTCTACTGTAGTTGCATCCCATGCTTCCGTTGAATAATGATCCATCAATCTCTTATTCAGAGAATTGTCTTGAAAAACTGCTAGAAATGTTTTTATTGAAGCTACACCTGATGTCCTACACAAGATTGCTCACAAGATCTTGTTCTCCAATGAAAGATTTTTGTTGATAGTCAGGTTTAATTTTTCATGGGTATGAGATATTGTTGAATGCTTGTCTTTTGCCCAAATCCAACAGATTTCCAGATTTGGAATGCTCTATGCAAAACTATTCTACTTCATTTGCTATGGCAATCATGTTTTTGATAAGAATTGTGGGTGGGTCATGATGTGGTGATAGATATTCAAGTTGCCCAGAACTCAATGAGGTTATTCACCTTCATCAAAAAGTATGTCTTTCTTACCCTTATTCTATAATAAAAAATTCTCAATGAATTTACAGCTATTTTATGATAGTCCAGTCAGTTTTATATGTGCAGATAGGTCTGCTCTTTTCAGAGGTAACTTAAATAGGTTTGTTTGCCTATTTGTTCAAAATGAGCTTGTTCAATGGTCCTTTCTTTCACACTTACTGCAGGGAATCCTAAAAATCCAAAACTTGCATGAGTACACAGGATTGCGCACCCTTTACCTGGAATGCAATGGTGAGCTAAAAGTTCATGTTTCATTGAACCTTGTTATGGGAAATAATTTAGTCCCCAGAGAGTAGTAGGTGAATTTATCTTACAAATCTTGCTGGACTTTTCATTATTCTGAATGACATAAAACTGACAAAAAAGTTCAGTTTCAAAAGTTGGGGTAGATGTAATCTCACACCTCCTACCATGGATCATCATGCATGCTTATAAAGTAATTGGCAAAGTCTAGCTTTTAATGTCAAGTCTGTTCTGAATTCTAAGCGTAGAGTGGATCATACATATACAAAGTACCACATTTAAGACATCTGTAGGCACAGGAGTATTGACTTCTGAGAGTATCTGAAAAGTTGAGTGTCACAGATTTCTCATATGACATTGTATTTCACTCATGGAATTGTTTGATGGCCACTGATTCCAGTTATGGGTGTGAGTTACAAGCACAGCAATTTCCAAGATTGAAAATTTGGAGCCTCTTCTGAACCTCCGATGTCTCTATCTCAATCAGGTGAGCAAGCTCTCATTGTACCCTGTGGAAGTTCATTCCTGTTGAGCAATGATGAAGTGAATAGTAACAGTGGAGATCTTGCAGTCTCAAACAAACATTCAGTGGAGTTGTCAATATTTAAATGATCTAGGCCCCATAATGTGTTGAGAAGCATGGTTCAAGTAAATATTGAAAGTAGTCCCAAAATCCTTCTTTGCAGAATCTGGTGGAAATTGTGGAAGGTTTGGATTCTTTGAAGCAACTTGAAATTATTGACTTAGCTGAGAATCAGGTACTTGGAGCCTATTAGTAGTACCTACCACTCACATGCTAAAAATAAGTTGCTGCTCCTTTTGAAGTGTTTAGATACATATTCAACCAATTCCTCTGTAGCATCCACCTCCAAACTGGCTTGAAATTGATTTCTTCCCATGGACAAGCTCTTCTTGCAATTTCTAAGCTGTGGGTGTGTGTGGATAAGGAAATTATTGCAGATAAGGACAGTCATGGGATTGAAGGATTGCCCAGAATTAAGGCAACTTAATTTGTCAGGGAATCGCATCAAAACTGCTGGAGATGTTGCCCATTTGCTGGTAGGGTAGATTTTTCTTGCTAGTCAATCAGAATCTTTGAACCTGTGTCCCGCCTAGTAATGCATCCATGCTCTTCTTACTACCTAGTTGCAGAATGTGGCAGGGAACCAAGTTTGAAGAAAATATGATTACTTGCATACTTGCAAGACTTTGGCATCTTTCAGTCGTGGCCACAGACTATATTGCCTTTTCTCTACCAGAAGCTTCACAGGATCCAGCATTCCATTTTCTCGTCCAAGATTTCCATAAAAACCCAGATGAACTTGTGTTGTGCAGGAATGCAAGAACTTGCAGTCACTGGATATGTCAAATAACAACATTGATGAGGAGGAGGCTCTGGAGGTACATTCACACATATCATCCAGACATCTCCTGCAGACTCCCAACTCCTAAAATAAATGTGTGACTTTGCCATCAAAATGAGTACAAAACATACCACTAAACCTTATCACCTAAACCAATGCCTGTCCCCTACTCAATAGGAACCAAGTGCTAGAATGCAAATCCTGTTGAGAACAGTTACCACCACAAGGATTTGCAGGAGCAAGAAAAAAGCTAACTCTCAAAATTGTGTTAGAATAAGCAGGAGATCATGTATTTTTTACTCTTGCTATGAAGAGAATTTACATCCCATTCTTGCATGTATTTTTGCCTGCTTCACAATTTAATCTTGGAACATGAAGATGTGTGTCAATTCCTTTTGTAGTTGCATCCCATCTACAGTCTGGCCTTTGGTCTCAAATTGACAAGGGAAGTTCATGCTGACATCAAGAGAAGTGGGCCTGTTGGATAAAACTTGATGGGGGCAGATACTGAGGTGTCTACCACTCAATCTCCTTCGTTTATCAGGAAACCCAATCATCAACTCAACATCACACTATCGGAAAAAGACTGTTGCAACCATGCCCACTGTATGTAGCCTCTTTCTTATGATATTTGAATGCTGTATTACATCAGAAACTTCTGGCAATATATACCACTTTGAGCTTTGAAGCAGAAAGAATGGTGACCAACAATCTGGTTCTACATGTCATGCACGTGCGGTCCATGAGTCTTGCATGGATTTGAGGTGGACTCAGATACAAATATGTTCCCTGAAGACAGTTGCTTTGGTCACTGACAAAATATTTTGGGATATATCCAGTTGCATTACTTGGATGAGAGTCCTGTGTTTGTGAAAGAGAAACGCTTGGCTGCTGCTTGGACTGCTGGTGGTCATGAGGTGAGAATCTTATGAACTAGAACTTCCTATGTTATGATTGTGTTTGACTGCTTGTGTACTACTGAATGCTTTGCATAATGAAATAGAAATCCACTATGTTTCTTTGGCATAGAACAAATTGGTTCAATTGTTGATTGTTCATGGAGCCACCAATTAGAGGAACCATGAACTTCCTATTGCAACTTACCACAGGCTTAATCATCCCTATGCTTCTTGCACTTGCTAGTGCGTCTAAATTAACTGTTTAAACTTTGGGGAGCTCCATTGTGCAGGCTGAGAAGGAAATGAGAGATGCAATTCACCAAGAGGAAGCAGACACAAGGATTATGCACAGAAAAGGCTAGCATTTGATCTCAACTCCAATTTACTTAACTGTAGCCTAATCTTTGGCATACATGATCTGCTTAGAACAATGTAAGGAGGGTGGTCTTACAATTCCTGAAGTGATTCACAAAACATGAGATGGAGGATGTCTGAAACAGATTCTTTGGCTTGAATGGGTCTCCTGATGAACCTCTGATGTAGGAAGTTTGCAACAGAGTTTTTGACTTGAATGGGTCTCTTGATGAACCTCTGATGTACGATGTTTGCAATGGATTCTTTGGCTTGAATGGGTCTCCTGCGTTTAAATGCAACACATCTAGTAATCCATGCCAGATGCAGATTGCATTTTGGGTGGGTGATGAGTGATGCTTCTTTGGGCAATTGTATACGGCTTTACCCTATGATCCAAGTAGAAGTTTGGATTAAAAGATGTGTGTTCTTCATGCTTGAAATTGCTGCAGCTTTTGATGACATGATTGCAAATGCGAAAAAGGAGCACAGAGAGAAGGCACTCCAAAACAAAATAAGAGCTCAAGAAATTCTCGAGAGATTGCAGGAGACTACAGTTATTACAAATTGTAACAAAGCAGACCTTTCAGACAATACATCTAGTGGTTCAAGGGATCATCAGGCCATGGTAGCAGCAGCTGATGAGGATGATCACGCACAGCTAGTGCCCCCTCTGGAAACCTGCAACATTTTGCAGGAAAACGACAGTCTAACTGACATGACCAACAATATAATTACAACAAGGTCTGCAGATCAGATATCAACAGCTAAGAAACGGGGTGCAAGCAATCTGAATCCCTGCAATGAAGCTCAATCAGAAGAGTCTCCACCAAAGCTGCTCAAGGCTGCTGGTGCAGGCACTGTGCCCCAGCAGGCAGCTGACGATCAGATGGAGGTTGAGACTAGTCCTACGGTCACTTTAGCCGCAGCAAGAGACTTCATGGACTTGGACTGTGGCAATGCCGATGACCACCCACAGTCATGTCCAGTTGATTCATCAGACCAGCAACAAATCCTTGAGTGCCCATTCCTGACAGGTGGAGGTGGCGGAGGGATTATTGATCTCATTGCTGAGCAGTCGAGCACAGTAGCTGTACTGCAGTCCAATGTTGAGCAGCAGATCTTCTGCATCGAAGAATCATCTTTGGGTACACTGCAGGACGTCCCCGATGACGTTGAGTTAGGTAATTGCTCCAACGACGTCTGCTGCAATTACTCGAGTCCTGCAGCAGCAGCAAGGCCAGGACGACGAAGTGAAGAGACGGCCGAGGAGACACGAAACGTCTGGGCCGAGAAGGAGCGCGATTTCAAGCGGGATTTGCAAGAGCGAGTGTTGCGCAAAGCTGCAGCTGATGCAGAGGAGAGTTTGGAGTCAGCCCGGAAACGTCTGACAATTAATACTCATCATCCTCATGGAATATTACAACAACAGCAGAGCTGCTTGCAGCAGCAGCCCCAGCTACAGTTGCATGCAGGTACCACCGCTGATGATCCTGATCGAGCAGCTGCTGATGATCACGAGCAGCTCCAGGTGGTTGATGAAGCCAGCTTCAACAACCATATGCAAGCAGCAAGACCCATCATTTGGGGGACCACAATCTACCGCGACCTATGGTCCAAAGCTGCAACAATCGACGACGACGTTGTGGAGGAGGAACAGGAGGAGCAGCTGCAGGAGGAGGATGAAGAAGAAGACAACAACATGATTCAGGTGGATGTGATGACACCCACCAGCTCGTCTGCATCTCCAGCCATTTCCATCTCCGAAGACGTGACACTAGAATCCGATCACTCATTTGTGGAGATGAGCCATCAGATGATGGAAACAGCTTGGTCCTGAACGAATATTCCCCCTGAATATTCAGGAATCAATGTAGCGATCATGGCAGGCTGCAGCTCCTCCACTGTCGAGACTGGAATCTAGTACTCCCACTCAGAAGCTGCACTCGTGATGCAGCTCGAGATTCCAGACTAGGATCTAGTACGTGGAATCAGCAGTTTGGGTTTAGGGTTTAATCCTAAACCCTAAAGTTTAGGGTTTAGGGTTTAGAATAATTAGAATTTTAATAAACAATAATATTCTAATTACTATGTAAAATTAATTTTCACTCCGTGATTATTAGCACCCCTAATTAGAACTTAACTGGTTGCTTAGGCCCAATACAAGGCTTTCTTTTTTCTTTTTTTTTTGGGACAAAATTTTTCTCCAAAATGAATTGTTTGCTTTATCATGCTTAGTACATACAAGTTACACCTGTTGCTTTAACCCAACAATACCAGATTTTATTTTATTTTATAATTAAAATGAATTGTATACTTACTTTATCATATGCTTAAACCCATTTAAGAGTTTTCATGCAAGAACTGATTTTTTTTTTTAATGCTACTTTTGGTTGGGAGTTCATTTGGGAGTGGTTGCACTCTAAATCGATAACAAGTGAACCAAAATTTCGATGACAAGTGAAGTAATTTTACCCATTAGTGAGAACCAAATAAGCTCTCACTTATGAGTGTGGAACTAGATCCAGTTTTTAAAGTGCAAATTCTTGTTGTGAATTCTTGTTATTACTTGTAGGAAGTTATACATGGGTATTGAAATGGATGTGGCAAACAATTGTTGTAAAAATCGACTAGCCTAGGAAAATAGTTCATGATTGAGGAGGACAAGCTTCAATGTGATCCTCCAAATGACATAAAGTCTCAAGCTCAATTAATGAACTTACTTCCAAAGAAAGAAACGGAGGAAAAAAAATCATAAGTATGTGATCAATTCATGAACCAAACTTTGGTGGAGTTGATCAATACTTATGATAATTTTTCTTTCAAAGAGGACAAGAGCTCCTACTTCCAAAAATATATTAATGAGGAAAGCTTTCAAGATGATAACTTATCTTATGGATCAAGCACTCTATCGAACCATGGTAAAAACTTGGATTGGCTAAAACATTTTTCAGGTTGTTGAAGGGTGATTTTTGTGCTGGTGTAATCACACACAAAAAAGTTCAAACCCCTGAATTATTAACCAAGGAAATTAACTCCTAATTTTATGTTAAGCAATTCAATTTTTTGTCCTATGTGACAAAAAGGAAATACATTATTTCTCCTAATTTTAGGTTAAGCAAAACAATTTTGTGTTCTATGTGACAAAAAGGAAATACATTATTTCTCCTAATTTTATGTTAAGCAAAACAATTTTGTGTTTTATGTGACAAAAAGGAATTACATTATTTCTCCTAATTTTATGTTAAGCAAAACAATTTTGTGTTCTATGTGACAAAAAGGAATTACATTATTTCTCCTAATTTTATGTTAAGCAAAACAATTTTGTGTTCTATGTGACAAAAAGGAATTACATTATTTCTCCTAATTTTATGTTAAGCAAAACAATTTTGTG
>Ga0209611_10007614_pt1 | contig 17282 bp, 13 predicted proteins | sample S1TSphgellanicum_3_FD_187693 | JGI IMG/M metagenome (GOLD analysis project Ga0209611, IMG submission 187693) | Host-associated microbial communities from peat moss isolated from Minnesota, USA - S1T2_Fc - Sphagnum magellanicum MG (SPAdes) (version 2) | ecosystem: Host-associated > Plants > Peat...
ATTCTTTGCTACATGAAACTCGGGAAGTTGTCAAATGGGTCTAATGTAGTTTACTATCAATGAGAGTTGTTTAGAGGATGACCTCATGAAATGAACAAGTACAACAAAAGTATATGTATGCGGCCCTGGACGTGTGAAGGAAGCAGATCATAAGTACTGTACATAGTGTGAAGAGTTCTAAGTACTGGTGATGTACTTGTGGATTACATCTGTATTGGTTTCTGCATCTTCCAAGCTTTCTTGAACTTGAAGTTTCTTTAAAGCAATAAGATAGTTCATTCGAGGTTTGTTGTTTTGCATGAAGTGGAATTGTTAACTGTAACATACAGAGATTCCCGATACGTTGCATGTGTAAAATACCTAACTTAAATCTCTCTCATCTTGGAATTTATCAAAAAGTTTACATTAGTTTCATTGGTAAAGTCACTGTGTCTTTGGGACCTAGTTTAGCCCTCCAAACCCTGTTTCAATCCATAATTTTAGTATCAGTAAAGGGAGTGAAACTGGGTTCTGTTTCACAAAACTGGGTATCAATTCAGAAGATTTACAGGATCTTGTTCTGTTAAGGCTTGACTTAACAGTTCAAGACGCAGGACATAAGGCAAATCCAAAACTGGGGGTGAAATTCCCCTGGGGAGCAATCTAGGTGAGAGTTTTGGTCCCCTTTTCTTTTCTTTTCCTTTCCCCCAGTGTACGTACTGTTTTCATTGCGACTTCTCATTTTGTCCCCAGTTTTGACAAAACTGGGGCCAAGTACCTGCAGTTTGGGATACTTTATATAGTCTTCTACGGCCTTTGGAAACTTCTTCATGCCAGTACCTTGTAGAGGGGCTGTACGATTGGGTCCAACAAAATTCCACTTGGCCAGTTTTTGAAGGCCAATCTGGGGAGGAGTGGAGAGGAGTTGGGGGTCACTTTGTACTTGGGGGGCCTTGGTACAGAATACCTAGATTGGGCTGATATTTGGGAAGAGTTATAAATGAAGGCCACAAAGCATGCACGCAATGTGACATATTTTTCTGTTTCACTGTCTATTCCACATTGGGGACTCTTTCAGCCATGCCAGCCAAAGCTGGCTGGTGTCATAGGATATTTATTATATAATATAATATAATATAATATAATAGTAATATATAATATTAATTAATTAATTAATTAATTAATCACTATAACCAAGATGCAGCAACTGACTATCAGCAGACAGACACATCTGATTGATTCTTCATGGCCTTGCTTAATACAAAGCTTTATGGTTTTCCATGGAAACTCACTCTGTAGCTTAATGAGAATAATAATGGGTAGGGAGGAGGGCGGGTGGGGGAGGGGGAAGGCAAGGTCCAGATGAGGCTTGCTTGATAGATACCACCACTCCAAGAGACAAAATGCTCATCCTTCTGATCCAACAGCATGTGTTTAGCTTTACAGCTTAGCAAAAGGCTTCCACACTTGCATACAACAAGTAGGTAATGGGACCCATTCATGTGGTTTTTTTTGGGGGAGGGGGGGGAGGGGGTGGGGGAAGGGGAAGGGGAGGGGTTAACAAACAAAATGGAGGGCAAGCAAACAAAGACCCATCAAGGCAAAGCTCCATCTCTTTCCCAATAGGAACCACAAATGTATAATATTTTGGGTGTATGGATTGCTTCCAGATATATGTAATGACCTTTGGTGAGTGAAAGAGAGAAAAAGCCAAGAGCAAGAACGCCTTTTAACCTGAGGTTACTTACTATTCTGACACACTTGTCAGGGTCCACAAGATGGATGATAATAGTCGGCGGCAACAAGGGACCCACTAACACAACCAAGCTTCCCACTTTTTCTTTCTTTCATTCTTAAACTAGCCTAAGCCACCCCAAGCCTGGCTTCCATCTCCAGTGTACTCTTCTCTTTGTGTTTGTCCTTTACCCCAATTCATTAATACATTTGCCATTCCCATATAACTTGTCTCGCAACCACCCTCATCCCTAAAGTCATGGGAAGAATTCAATAGTGCATTTGGAGGATATGTTCTAAAGTGCATTTTTGTGTCCACAAAGGTGGGCAGGCATTTCAAAAAAATGAAATTCCTGCCCTCTTTTTTCCATGATACTTGGTGGGTATAGTGAGAGTTTTTAAATTTTTTTTTTCCTCATAGGTCTTAATGCCGGGTAACAATTGAGGAGTGGGGTGTTCTCAAAATAAGCCGCCTCTTGGCTCCACCTTGGGGCAGGTGCTTATTTTGGGAATGCATCATCCTCAGCTGTTTTACCCTACACTTTCCTCCTTTTGATCTCCAACACTAGCACAGGTAGAAGAGCATGACCCATGAAGAGAGTTAGGGGGAGGAAGGGTTGGGAGAGCTAATCTGTCTATGAAGGAAGGTAGTTTGTTTTGTAGTTATGAGATCCACTGAACCCGGATGCTTCCGATTGTGTTCTTGGTGTCTTGGAAAGCTCTCAATGAGGAGGGGTGCATCATGGGCTTGGTTTCATGATGTTTGGACTTGTGGTGCAAAAGTTCTTGAATTATTGAATGATTTCTTCACTGAAAATTAAATTAAATTGTAGCTGAAAATTTCCGAGGAATTGGAATGTGCCTTTGGTGTTCTTGGAAAGATCTTGATGAGCAGGATTTAATGAAATTCATTTCCTAAGATTTGGATTCAGAATGTGGGGGGTATTGATTTTGAAGTGATTTCTGCCGCTGAAAATTCAAAGAAATTTCCAAAAACCAGGTTTTGGAAGGAAAAATCAGTTGAGGACATGGTAACACTTGGGCCAATGGCACAGGCCACACTATATATTCTATGAAGCAGCAGATTTGTGAAACCCTTATTAAATCCCGCCCCCCCTTTTTTTTTTCACATTACGAAGGTGACTTAGTCTTAGGGATGCTAGATGTAATAATAAGTGCAATGGAGGTCCTAACAAGTCTCATTTTAAACATAGACAATTAAATGTTAATTTTTTTATAGGAATGTGGATTAAGTGTACGGTAATTTGTAATGCCTTGGGTAGGGCAATTACCAAAATAAAGGGCCTAGGACAAGGCAGTCCTCAAGTCTGAGGCTGCATTTTGGGAACACCTCCCCCCCACCAACCCTTTTTATCCAATGTAAATTAGGAGGAGAACCTTATAATAAGCCTAAACATACATACATGTGGTGGTAGGAGTAGGATGGATCTTATGCCTACTATTTTGGTCTGGGAAGGTACGTAGACAAGTATCAGGTACCTCTCACTCGTAAATATTAGGACTAAGATCCATACTCTTTTCTAAGAGGGATCTTCATGGATATAAGGTGCCCTCCAAATGCACCAGGAATTTTTTCCAACTACTTTACATATCCAGCTGGGGGAACATTTATGAAAACATTAAATTAATGTAGTTATCCAAGGTGAAAATCATGATAGAAAATGATAAATTAGGTGCATTCCAGATATTGACAATAATAAATATACCTAGGCATGATGTCAAATGCCATAAGTGAAAATAATTTGTCTTTTGTGAAAGGGAGAGAACCTGGATACTATGACCATAAAAAAGTGTTGTATGGTATCTTGCTATGTTTCATGGAGATCATTGGAAAGGGTACACATAATATGTGTGAAATAACTAGTGTAGCAAGAACTTGGTGTATTGGTAAGGAATCTAGGTTGATGCTTCCATTGGCACTATAGGTCTATGTCGTGAAGGAGTTTGGTTGTTTCTAGTTGTGAGTTTGACTAGTGCACTTCAAGTAGCCTTCTATCTCTCCAATCACATGCCACTAGTGCCGGATCTTCAATTGCAAATCACTTTGGTGCCTTTCAACTTCCAAAATGCTATAACCTTGCAATGATGTCTTAATATATGTGTGTGTGTGTGTTTGTGAAATTGTCATGTCTCATGAGGGCAAGTTTTTGGTAGCTATAGTTTCCAAGCATATTTCACACATTGGATCAAGTTGCACTATAAGATGATGGGTGGGATGGAAATTTCTAAGGATGTACCATGCTTTGACATCTCATGTTCTAGTTATGGGGCCTTGTTTACATGTCATGACATGGCTTGTCATTAAATGCACCATTTGGTCTTTTAGGCTCTTTCTTTGGGCGGCGAGTTGGTTGCTTCAACCCTTTTTTTAGGCCTCCTCCCCTCCCCCCTTGGGCATAGGTTTCAAGTTTGGACCCCCTTGGTGCTTTCCACTTGGGATTCCCCCAACTACATTTATATTCATGCATTTTGATTGGGCCTTGAGGTGAGAGGTGCAACTTGCTTTCCACTTTTGGATGCAAATACACTCAAAACAACTAATATGATTATTTTATAAAAATATTGTGAATATTTTTTTAATCATTTTCATTTTTTCATATGATTTTTTTTTAATGGAGTTTTTTGCAACTTGTAATTAAAAATACATATAGTTGCCCCAATATATCACATGTTTTGTGTTAGTCATTGTTGAATAAATATGAAAAATTTCAAAATGTGTGGATTTTTTCAGATTTAATGTTTCGTTTTGAAAATTTATCATAATTTCAAATTATATCAAAATATGTTAATTATTTAATTTTAATTTCTTGTATCATAAGCTACAACCTTGTTTTATATGTGATGTGCATTAAGGTGTATGCATTGTTTAGTGTCTGAATTTAGGTAAATACAACATTCATAAAAGTCACAAGTAAGTTTTTATAAATGATCCATATATGGATATGGTTTCAAAATTTAAAATTTCATAAGTGTAATCTTTGACTACTAAAGTTTTAGTTAGTTATGAAATTTCTTAAAATGAAATCAAAACTCATATTGAAAAATGTTGTTATTAGCTAGTATGGTGAAATCACTTTGAAAATCTTAAAAGAAAACCCATAAAGTCCATAAAAATAAAAGCCCATTTAAATATTTCAATAATGTATCCATTGGACACAAAAAAATTACAAATGGCAAAAAAAATCACTTCAAAACGGCTTTTGAAAACAAGGTTCAATTCTAACCCTTCAAATGTTCATAACTACCATTTTGTTAAGGTTTCACAAAAAAAGATTTCACATTTAATTTTATGATTTCATTCTTCAACCCATGTTTAGTCACTATAAACAATTTGGAATGGAATTCAATATGAAATTTGTAATAATCCAATCAACTAATTAGTCCATATTTTTTAATACATTAATTTAAAAAAATGAAAATGTCTTCATAATCAAGTTGTTAACCTAAAATGAGTCGTCATTTAATGTATTTAAATTAAATTATTCACCATAAACACTTAAACACATTTTTCAACTTGTAAAAATTATTACTTACTCCAAAAGTGAACCACCATAACTTGCATTCACTCGTTACACCCCATTTACATGGGTAAAATGACTATTGAAAATTGAAAATTTGAAACACATTTTGAATTTTAAAAGAATTCAAATTCCATAACTTTTAAATTGTGAATGTTTTTTTAGTGTGGGTAGTAGGTTATTGTCATCTAGATTTGACCACCAAAATTTCTTATGAAAAGAGTCTTTTACCTTAGTCCTTCACAAAATTGATTATTTAAATTGCAAAATTGTTTTTACTACAACTATTGTTCAAGTTCAAAAGTATTTAATTAAAACTAAAACCCAAAATTATATTTAATGATTTTTTAATTTGAACTCCTCAAGACTCATATTAATCACTTATCACAACTTGGAATGATTAAAATAATTTTAAAATGTCAAAACAAAAATATATGTAAAAATGTTTATAGTTTTCACCATTATTTGAAATTATTTTTGTCTCATTTGACCGTATTTGCACCCTTTCCCATGGACCACTTAGATCGAAACCCTTTTGATGTAGTTTTATGGCACTTTAATTTTCTTAATTTAACAATGGTGTCTTTTCTTCCTTATTTGAAAGGGAACGATTGAGCGTAAAAAGACTAAGATATGATTACAATGGATTCTTTCAAGCAATCAAGAGGAATTTCAAGTTGAACACTTATTTTATGCCTAGGTCCTTCATGTGAAGTTGCCTTCAAATTGACCCCCTTTTAATTTTCATTACCAATAAGTTAATCAATATGGAAGGATGTGCAATTTTGTGATTACAACATAATCACAAAAATAATAGAAAAATTTAAAAGTATGGTGAGTATTGTAAATGATAAAACATAGTTATAAATGATAATAATTGAATACAATCGCAAATTGAATGGCTACACAATACAATATTTCTAATAGTTGTAAGACCTACATTATAATTATTATTACAAATTAGGATTAATCTCATTGTAGTTGATTATGATTATTATTTCCCAATGATGAAAACATTTCAATAAGCAAAACAAGCAAAAGTAAGAGGAAACAAAAGTCATATTCCATTTCAATAAAAATTTAGTCCAAAAAACCTTGTATGTTGTAACCTTAACATTGGGTTCATGAATAAGTGTCGAGTGCAAAAGCACATGAGGCCAAGAAAATAGGTTTGGGAGTAAAACACATTCTCACAAGTGGGGGAAAGTGTAAGAGAGTGAACCCAATGATTCCCAAAGTGCATTCTCACTTGAGGAGTTGCATTCGTGGGGAAGTCCCAAATATTTAGAGCTTTAGTTGAAAGTGAAAATAAACACCAATTTGGGCCTCCAAGATACCATTGGAAAGGTTTTAAAATGTAGCTACTTAAAGTGTCTTTGCATTGTTCATTTAAACTTGAAATGCATAACTTATGATCAAAAGAAGGGCCGAAAGTCAAATTGGGAATTTGACTCCCGACCACAAAAACCCTTTAGAGAAGGGGCCAAATGAGCTTCAATTAGGGCTTACCATACACTATTGAAAAGATCTTATTGAATCCTATAAGATATTGCCTTTGCATGTTCCAAACAGGCTTTGATTTGAAGAAGATATAAACAATTAAAATTTTGAGACAATGAGAGTCCCGGTTTTGGGACTCCCATTTGGGAATTCTGAAAAAAAGTGCCATTTGGATGTAGCCCATGTAGAGAGTTAGAGAGTATACTATAGGGAGGGGAGTGGTGCCCTTTCCCAAAAATTGCAGGTTGTGTAACACTTGAGGTCGTCCTTACTACATTTGTCACACGACTTGCGTTTAATTTCCACTAATTGCCTTCTTTGTTTAGTTGTGTAGGTTAATTTCATATTGAACTCTTTCTTGTGAGTTCGTTCTAGCACATCCTCTTGCCCCAAAAGTGTTGCAAGCTAAGGAGCGTGCCCTGACTCCTTTTTTCTGTTGTTTCATTCTGGGACCCGCATTTGGGTCTCTCAAGGAGTTTGAAGGTGCATCATTGTTAATTGAATTATGAACATGTGTGGCACTCATGACTACATGATGATGCAATCAATGTAGATTCATTGTTTTTGTCATATAGTCATAGACATTGTTGTAGTCATAAATGGTGATCAATTTGACCTCAATGATGGTGGTCAAGTTTAACATATGACTAGAGACATGATTGGACATATGACTATAAACATGATTACAACATCACAAACATTTGATTATAGACATGACATGTGGTTTCTATTCAAACTAACTTAGCTTAACCTAAGTAGGTCAATATATATGTAGGTGAGATCTTATTTATTTTGTTGAGGACAAGCCTAGTTTTTGATCGGCCCATCCCAAGGGACATTTGCATTTCAAGATTGTTTCTAATGCAAATTATGACTATAGTTTATAAAATTGAAGTCGTGGACCATGGGATAAATTCTAATATTCAAGAGAAACACTACAACTTTATCCCACATCCTTTGTCCCATATAATTTAATAACTTATGCACCTCCCCATATTGATTTTTGGTTATTATTATTATTAAATATTTATTATAATAATAATTAATAGATATAACAAGTGAAAATAATAATCATATTAAAATAACTAGTCCAAATTAGTTATCACAATACTAATTTAATAAGTAATAAAATATTTTAAGTTAATATTAAATAATTAAAATAATATATTATTAGTTTTATATTTAATTATTATTACTTATAATAGATAGTATAGTAAGTAGGTAAATTAGGTTAATATAAAATAAATACTATGAAATAGTTGTAAATAACTTGCGACTAAGTTGATACATTTACAACTAAAATGTTTAACCCATATAGTTTGTCTTCCATTCTTCTAGTGTGGAATATATAATTAGGTGCCCTAGATATATTCAAGTGCCATTTAATGGATGAACTAATAAAAGAAGCTCAACCCTAAAAGTTAAATGTAAAATAAAGTGGGATTATCTAAAACCTACCTAACTAGCTTAGGCCTACTTACTTATCTCCTTTGGCCTAGCCTCTTTCCCTATCTACATAGATGCCTTGTGTCAACATCTTATTGACCTTAAATTGAAGGATCTAAACATAATTAATTAACCAAAAGAAAAAAAAAAGGGAAAAATGTGCCACATGCCACCAAATAATTGACCTTAAAAATTAACACAATTCGTATGTCACATGGAAAGTTTTTATTGTGCCATGTGTCATGATTTAAGACCATGCAAAATGGTTGATGTGGATTTTTTAAAGAGTAAATAAAAATAAATTTGAAATATTAAAAAATACTACAAGATGTCAATGTATTATGTTAGTGGTAGCCAAATCAATTGCATGTTAGTTGTAAAAAACAAATATGTATACATTCAATCAAACGATGAAAATATATTTTGTTGACATTTATTTTCCATCCAAAGACTATGTGATTTTCGAATATGTTCACATATGACTTGTCAAATGCAACTATGATTACATGATGCAACTTGTCAAACACAACTATAGTCACATGTGACTTGCCAAACGCAATTGGATGTTCATGCACCCTCCCATAGGTTGCAAAAACACCAAATGAATAGTCACATTCCCAACTCTAAAATAAGAATACCCAATGCCACCTTTGCAAATCCCACAACCCATTCTATTAATGCCAACTTTAATCAACAAGAAATGATGAGATTTTGGTCAATTTTTTTATGCACATGCATTAAATTTTTTTTTTTTTGATGCACAAAAGTATGGTAGAGGCAGGCAACATAGAGAAAAAGTTAGATAATGGTCAATTCCATTAGTTGCTTAATTGCAACTAGTTTTGTTGTCAAAGAAAGACGATAGAAAACAAGCCTTAACATTGAATTGTAGTAAAAAACGCATTTGAGTTGATGTAGAAATAGTTGGACTAGTACATTTTAAAAGACAAGGAAATGAAAACAATGCAAATGAGTTTGGTGAATGCCATTACCAATCTTACAAATGCAATGAGTTTAACCTTTGCAACTATTAGAGGCCATGTTAATGTGATTGCAATTCACGCACAACAACAACCATTCAATAACATGTTAAAGCTTTGATTTTATTCAAAAATTCAATTCAAGATGAACTATTTTCAAATTCTTGTTCAATTTTTAGATTATGAAAATTTATAGATGATATTATCAACTATTACATGCAATATTTGATTAAGCTTCAATTGAAACTATTACATTTCATTTTAAACAAGAGTTGGTATAATGCATGTTAGGTTTGATAGAATATGTGAAGGAAACTTAATTCATGTAAAAACATTTTGCTATTAGCCAAGGTAAATGGTTAATTCCTTTCAAATTTATTCTCTAGATTACTCTTGGCCTTCAATGCCATATTGTGTTGGTTTAGTATCAATCAAAGTATTGGCTGAAAATTTCCTTGATGATTTCATTGTGATTCTTACTGATGAATGTGCATTAGTTATTGAATGTGAAATTCACTTTTGAACCTTAGCATGTTGTGCAAGATGCAAGCACATATGAACACATCAAGAATGAAAGTCACATGGAGTTTAATGATTATATAGTTGACCGATAGAATTACGATCAACTAGATTTGAACAACAATGTTATATCCTCTTATTTTAGAATAATCATAATCATTTGCATATGTTTTAATAAGTTCACTAATAGAGATGGGGTCATTGTCAATTGTTCTCTAAACACAAGGTAAGCCATGACACCAATGTTTAAATTGGACGACTCCGGAGGCGGTTCTTCATTCGCTTGTGCGGCTTGCGACCCGTAAGATGAGACCATGCGCGACGCCATAATTTCAAGCAAAGGAAGAAAAAGGTTAGATCTTCAATCGAAATCAATTTGACAATGAAGGCGGGAAAGACTTGTTACGTTGAGGTGCACAATCGTAATTTATAGTTCGAAGAAGAGGAAAGAAAGGCGGGAGTAACGACTTAGGACCATGGTAAAGTAAAATCGTGAAGTCAAAAGGAAAAAATTGAGGGTGTAAGTAAAGTTGTTGGGGGAAAATGGAAGAGGTGAAAAGGTGTTTATCCTTCACATTCTAATAGGCCACCAAGCTTTGGATCCTTCCAATGGCCACCAAGCTTTGGAACCTTCCATTGGTCACCAAGCTTTGGATCCACCTTCACCTCCCTTCTCCTTCTCTTTAAAAGGCGGACTCGGATCGTGGGGAGCGCTCTCTTGGCCTCAAGGATAATTTTCATGCAATCTTGAACACTTGTTTGATAAACTTCTTGAAGAGGGAAATAATGTTTGGTCTTGGTGGAGGGAAGAAGGAAGAAAAGGAGAATGAAAATCTAGTGATAGTGTTGGAAGGTTTGGACTCTAGATAAATCTCAGAAACCCTCTCGGGTTTCAGGTCATAACTTTTTATTGTTGTAGCTGCAGATCTTAAGATTTGGTAGGTTGGTGCACCTTGTTGTTAGCTTTCCAAAGAGCTATAGCAAGCCAGATTTGAACAAACCATGTGTGAGAAACAATAGTTTAAGTGACTAGTGGTCTGCAGCACGGTTTAATCATCATCTTTGTAAAACCCTCTCGGGTTTGGTAGTATAACTCCTTACTGTCGTAGCTGCAGATCTTAAGATTTGGTGGGTTGATGCACTTTGTTGTTAGCTTTCCAGAAAGCTACAGTAAGCCAGATTTGAACAATCCATGTGTGAGAAACAACAATTTAAGTGACTAGTGGTTTGCAGCAAGGTTTAATCATCATCTTTGTAAAACCCTCTCGAGTTTGGCAGTATAACTCCTTACTGTCGTAGCTGCAGATCTTAAGATTTGGTGGGTTAGTGCGCCTTGTTGTTAGCTTTCCAGAGAACTATAGCAAGCTAGATTTGAACAATGCATGTGTGAGAAACAACATTTTAAGTGACTAGTGGTCTGCAGTTATGTTGGACATGATGTTGAGTCCTTAAACATTGGTTGATTGAATGATAACTTGACATGAAGTCCTAGGATGTGTAATGTGTGAACTTGAAAATATATATCCATCAATCCTAATCATAAATTATGCATAGAAGGCGAGTTACTTAATTTCAACTACAAACGCAATCTAAAATCTAGAATGACATTTGTATTTTTCCGTCATTAGTAGCATTTGTGCTGTCAAGCACAATCACCTTGTAGAATCGGGAGTAGAGGGACGGAAAGTCACCTCACAGGGGTCATTGTCAATTGTTCTCTAAACACAAGGTAAGCCATGACACCAATGTTTAAATTGGTCCATGGATCTTAGGACTCACATCTTAGGACCTTTTGACCACCAAATCAAATTTCAATATACAACATTGATGGCATAAACAAATTCGCATGAATAACTAAAGAGTTAGTAGATTTACCAATAGTGAATAATTCACTACAAATGAAGGGATTTGCCCCTTGAGTGAGCTTGTAAATGGAACATGCTACCCAAATTTCCACATGCATGGCTGTATGATACTTGGTATCTTGTTTGACTATCAATGACTACACTTTTTCAATAATTTGGAACAATGTGAATTTGCTCATTAAAAAATTTTCTACCCATTTTCCATCATCATATTCAATCATGAAAAATCAAGAGAACTAAATGGTAGATTTAATTAGTTTTTTTAAATGGCCAAGCTCTAAACCTAAGAAGTTTGAAACTAATGATAATCAATAGTCATGCAAACCAGTGATAACAACAAACCATTACATAGACATGAAATCAAAGCATTGTTTATAGACTAATTTTCAAATTCCAAAAAAGGATTCATAAAATGTATCTAAAGAAAAATTTGAAGTAGTTCAATGCAGGTCACAAAACAAACCAGAACAAAAAGTTGAATATCATCCATGAGTGAGAATGAAACCAAAACAAACTTGCATCGGAGAGAACAATGATCTAACATTGACACTACAAATGCTTGAATTGGAAAAAGAAAAAGGAGATGAAAATAAAATTCAATGAATCAAACCTACAATGTAACAAAACCAAAAAATAAAAACTTAGAAATGAAACATCCAATAATGAAATGTATGTGAAAATTGAAACAAAAGGAAAAAGTTGTGAATAACCTATAATATAATAGAATGCAACAAATACATAATAGAAGCTATATAGAGTGTTGCAAACAATGAAAATAAAAAACACTAACAAAGATGAAAAATATTGCAGCAAAAGACATTGAAATCAAGAAGAACTGCAACAAAAAAAAAAGATGGCGTTGCACAAATAGAAACATAAAGAAAATATCACAAAAGTTGAAGATGCAAAAACTCTAAAAAGCCAAAATGAATTAGAACATATGGAAACAAGGACCAAAAAGACTTCACATAGAGATTGAAGAAACAAAAACACACAAATTTAAAAGAATAAAATGCAAGATGAAAGAAAAAAACAGGAATGCAGGTGAAGCGGGTGAAGGGTAGGAGATTTACCTCATGTAAGGTGTGAATGGACAATGCTGAATGTCACCTATGACGCCAAAATCCACCTATGATGCTGTATTATGCTTTTAAACCTTTTTTTTCATAGGTGTGAATCACTTCTATAAAACGCGCCATGTTAGGTTATTGTAGGTAAATGCTAACCTTAATGTTATGATATCTAACATGAAATCAACTAACTCTAGGTCTGAATGGCCCTTAAGTGGTGTTTGCTATTGTATGTGCTTAAGTGGTAGCTAGGTAGATCCCTTAGCTGTGAGCTTTACTGAAATAAGGGCCCATGTGAGGCAGAGCCAAGCATGAGTTTGAGTTTGATTTTGGTGAAGTCCACACAATCAAGACGGCCTTGTTCCCATTGAGGTGCCCTAGCTGCTCCCAAATGGCGGGGACCCAGAAAAAGGGGAGGATCAAGGGGGTTTAGGGTAAACACTGCCTAAACCCTAAACCCTAAACCCTTCAGGCTTCTCTTGTATAAAGAATGGGCCATTTTTTCCCCTTCACCTTTTTCTTTCCAATTTGTTTCTAGTCTGTCCAGTGTCTATATGGTAGGTCACCATCCCTTCACTTGTCCGTAAGTTTGAGGGCATGAAACCTGGGAAATTGGTATAGTACATACCGTTAAAGTTCTGTGGCTTGGGGTAAGTGGTGATCATCCATAGGAATATTTAGCCAAACTTCGACCACAAACCATACATGAAAGCAATCAAAATGGGAAAAACATTCTTTTATGTTTTGGGCTATTAGCTAGAACCAAATAAAAAATTCGGTGATTTTCATTTTTTATTTTGATTTTTGGCATTTGAAAAGTGCATTAAATCACTTCATTTTCACATTTTCTATATTCAATTTTGCTATTTTACAAAACTTTACCATATAAAAAAGGATATTTACAGTTATTCACTAGCATGGAATATATTTGATTTCATTTTGCAACTCAATAGTTTAATTAGCATCAACCAGTAGCAACCAGGATTAAAGATAAAGGCAAGGAAGATGGTCTACAAATTAGAGTCAAAATGAAGCTTGGGGTTCCCACAATGGTTGTCAAGTAACTAAGGAAACAAGGGGCTAGTTGTGTAATGGCTCTGCCCTTTAAATGACATCCATAAGGATGATAAATATTCAACATGCCAAATTTGAAATACCTGGTGATTAAGCCCAAGTGGATCCTTTAGTTATCCCCAAATGTTTCTATACTCTACTAGTCTGCTAGAATGCAGGGATACCAAACTTTGGCCTGTTTGTGGGTGCATCACAATGAATCTACCCTGAAGGCCAGAGCCAATAAAGAGGCCATTGCTTTACAATGTTAAAAATGGCCGGCTGGTCAAGTTCTCAACTAGACCAAGGAACAAGAACTTTGGACCTGCAGAAACCTTGAGATCCCCCACTTTTCTTCTTTAGCCACTAGAAATCTGGCAACTCAAAATTTGGATGGAGTAGCCAAATCTTTGATGTAAAGATCCATCAGAAATTTCCTAGTGTACTTGGACAACCAGCAGCAGATCAGGCTTTACGATTTTGGAGCCTGCTTTACATTTGTGGTATTGTTCCTTCTAACATCCACCTTAAATTGAAACTTCTTGTGGAACTTTATGTGAGGTAAAAGGTCTGCGCGTGCTTAGTTACCATCTTGCATGGGCCCTTATTTCAGTAATGCCCTCAACCTTGGGCTTTGCCTTACAGTGAACATGTTATTTTAAGTTTTTTTTTTAATCATTATAACAAAATGTGTCTATGTGTGTAAAATGATTTCATTGGATTTTGAGTGAATTCATTGGTTGCAGTGAATAGGACCTCACTGAGAATATAGTCAAATTATTGGTCTAGTGAATAAGGATTGGTGAATTGCATTCACATTATGGTCAATTCTCTGGTCTAGTGAATAGGGATTGGTGAATTGCATATATATTGTGGTCAATTCACTGGTCTAGTGAATAGGGAATGGTGAAATGGCACCCACATTTTGTAGTAGTGAGCTTTGCCAAAAAAGAAAAAAACACAAAATTGACCACAAAAAAAACTTAAAATTATTATTCCCATATAGAATTTTGACAGCCCTGCCCTGCAGTATTTTCATTTTCCTTCCCATTTTTGCCTCTTTGTTGAAGAGTTTTACTGCAATAAAGTTTCACAGGTTTTACTGCAAGATGAGGAATGCCAAAGATGTGTAAAGCACTGGCAGAAAATTTCTAGTGTGTCTGGAGGGCGCACCTTATCCAGTGGAATTTCTCCTTGGCAAAGGGCAGGGTGTTTTGAAAAGCAAAAATGCCTGCTTCCTAACAAAGGGCAGGCATTTCACATTTTTTTGGCATGATACCCAGTGGGTATCATTGGAAATTTTTTATGTTCCATGAAATTCCCAAATAAGGAACTCAGAGTTAAATCACACAATAACAGCTGCTAGTGAACATTCCTCAAAATGTGTAGGGTAAAGCCCTATGCCATGAGCTTTACGAAGGCAAGGGCTCGCACAAGGTGGCGCCAAGCACATGCCCAACAATTCTGTTAAAGTCCATGGCCACGGGCTTTACCAAGAGTAATGACTGTTCTTGGATTTTCACTTTTCAATTTTTTCATGTGATACCCGCCAGATATGGGAAAGAATTTGACATGGGGCATTTCAGAAAATGAAATTTCTGCCCTTGTAAGGCGTTTCAATTTCCGAATTGCCTGTGAGTTTTTAGGCTCTGCAACCTGCTCTCTAAACAACACACTAGACAAATCTGAGGAGGTCTTCACATGGGACAAAATGGAAACTAGAGGGTTCCATAGGCAATAAAAGTATTCGAAGCTGGGCCATATGGAAACAAGGACCCTCATCAGATCCATCGCCAGTGGTCTGGTGTGAAGCAAGACAAAGAAAGATTTTCTCCTCCACCAAAAATTTCCGCCCCCTCCTCCTCTCATTAGCAATCAAGCATGAGCCACGACAGCAATCAGGACCATCACCCAGTGCAGAGTCTGTGGAGTCCAGACAGTCATAGAATTTGGGTGAGGGACGACGACGACGACGATGATGATCATCATGACAGTAAATGATCGCCACACAAGTTTTGATTTGAGAGCTAGCATTGTTGCTTCATTGCATGGCCTTGTAGCTTGCAACGCCATTCCCCCATCGACTAGCTAGTTTTTGTAGCTACCGAGTCAGTCAACAGGGAAGAAAAAGCAGGAAAGAAGAAGAAGAAGAAGAAGAAGCAGCAGCAGCAGCGGCGCCTGTGCAACAGACACACAAGAAGATACTGGCCCACCTTGGGGTTGCTGCTGCTGCTGCTCTTTCTGCTGAGGCTCTGCTCCATCACAGCTCTTTCATCAATGGAGTATGCCTGTGCAAAATATCCTGCTACCTGGGCAGCTTGGACACTTCTTATATTATTTTCAGAAATGTTGAAATTTAAATTTTTTTATTTTAAACAAAAAAATTGTTAAGGAAAATATTTGGATCCTCCTGCAATATTCTATTTGCTGAAATGAAAAGTTCAAATTAATTATTTAATTACTAAATTATTCAACAGACATATATCGAACCTGACAAGGTACTATGGTACTTACTACTTACCTACAGGTTACTGCATCACCTAAGCTAACGCTTCTTCCAGAATCGCCTCTCTCTAGCTGTTTTTTGGGGTGCAAAATTTCGCCAAAATACAGGGAAAAAGAAGAAGAAGAAGGGAATATTCTGTTGCAATACTCCCATTTTTCTGGCAAAAAATCGACAAATTTCGATAATAATTCTTTTTGGAAGTTATTTTGCTACATTTGGACGCTGATTTTGATTTAGTAGCATTTAAAAAAATAAAATTGGACAGGTTCTAAAAACTTGATATCATTTAATGCAAAATCCCTTTTGGGATGCTAGCCAATGATGCAACATTGGAAAATTGGAAAAGAAAAAAAAAAATCACTTGGTTCCAGGAGCAGCTAGACCAAAATATGAAATGGATTCTTAAAACCTTTTTTACTTTCATATCTGGTCTATAGCCAGATTTGGCTAAAATCTTTTTGCACATGATCACCAGTTTGGCTACATCCGAAGATGGCAAAAAGAAAAAATACCCCTGGCCTTCCTTCCTCTAGTTCATGAACGCTCGATCTCATCAGATGACGACAACATTTGCATCCGTCCGTCCGTCCGTCCGCCCGTCCATTCCTAGCCGCTGGCGACAAAAATGCAGGCTTAAAGAACAGCTGGTGCCATGCAGTTTTATAGACCTTGGCAAAGCAGCCACTAAAGTGGCTTTGTTTTGCCACCAAAGTGGCTTTGTTTTGCCACCAAACTGAGGCAAAAATAAAAATAAAAATTGTGGCTGGGATGTTTGGGGATATGTATTAGGTGATTTGCCAGTTGGAGGACCTGGGCAAGCCAGGTCCGAACAATGGTCATTTGTCGGCACTCGGAAGAGATTCTACCACATCATTCCGAACTTTATAGACTCTAAACATCAATATGTTCTATGGTGCTAGTGGCCAGTATTTTTTTCAGGAATTTGTTTTGGTAGCCAAAGTGGAGAGATCATCCATAAAGGAAGATCTATAAAAATTGTTGATAATCCTCAGGAGGATTTAGCCAAATCTGGCTATAAACCACCAGATATGAAGTGAAAAAAATTTAAATCTTCTTTTAAAAAAAAAAAA
>Ga0209611_10007615_pt1 | contig 17281 bp, 17 predicted proteins | sample S1TSphgellanicum_3_FD_187693 | JGI IMG/M metagenome (GOLD analysis project Ga0209611, IMG submission 187693) | Host-associated microbial communities from peat moss isolated from Minnesota, USA - S1T2_Fc - Sphagnum magellanicum MG (SPAdes) (version 2) | ecosystem: Host-associated > Plants > Peat...
CATTGCACAATTAATTTTGGCTTGATTAGATTAAAAAAGGATTAGAGAGTTGAAATGAATTTGGAGAGTTGTTTAATTTTTAGCCATTATTGTACACATGAAAGAGTATGCAATGTTTGCTTTGCGCGTTTGAGTGGTGATCAATTACATGGTGGCATTGACACAACTATTGCCAATGAACCCAAAACTCATGGGCATTCACCGATCATGAAGGAAGCTAGTTAGTTACATTTGGCCCTTCGTCCCTCCCCCAAGCCATGGTGGAGATGTGTGGCTCGACCTTTCCATCTATGTGAAAGAGTGCAACTTGTGCCATGACAAAACAATTTAGTGACCACGTCCGCCAAACATATACCATGCATCTTGATGATGGCAAGAATAAATGTCACAATAGTGGGTCCATTTAAAGGACATGTTGATAATGTTGGGAAGCCAATGGTGGACATGTATGGGTAGTGCTCAAGTTTTTATTTTGGAGGAAAATTTTCACACTTTGGTGACCCAAAAAATTGGAATTAAAAAAAATTTTGCTAAATATATTTGGAAAATTCGCCAAACTTTTGAAACCACAAAACTAGGGGAAAACAAATCATGGTAGTGCCCATTACACGTATAGGTGTTTGGAGACTTGCAAGGAATGCAACCCTAAACCCTTACATCCTTGGAACTTTTTTTAAAATTGTGCTACTAATTGTTATTGTAAGAATACCTTGAATGTATTACTAAAGATGCACAACGAGGTTAAAATGCAAACAAGCTTTGAAAACCCCTTGAAAACATGAACTTTAGTATCTGCATAAAGATGAATGGCATTCCGAGCAAAACAAAAAAGGTGCTCCATCCATGTTCATGGTCTTTCCCTACAAAGTACAAACATAAGTTCCCTTAAGGATTCACATATCCAACAAGGGGATTCAATTTCATAGGAATCCTTTTTAAAATAATGGTTGTAGTAGACAAACAATTTGCAATTTTTTTTTTTAATTCAAAAAAAAGAAGAAGAAAAGAAAATCCCATGATTCATGGGGGAATATTAACCCTAGGAAAAAGGAATTCACTGAAAGTCTTGTCAAGTAAAGGGTTGGTTGAATAGATTGGGTCCAAATTGAAACATCTTGAAAAAGTGTTGGAAGATGGAATCAAGGATATTTGGAAATTGGCAAAAAGACATGAAGACTTGGAATTAAAAAAAAGGAAACTTCTATCTTAATGAAGTGGACAACAAATGAAGCTAAAAAAAACCCTAAAAAACTCCCAATTTCCCCCCCCCCCCGCTTAAAAAAAAATTCACAAAGACACCTACACCCATATTTTTTGTCTCCTTCTTTTTGGACTCCTAATTGATGAAACCCTAATTAGGTTAGCAACCTCAAGTTGGCCCACTTAACAAGTTGCTCACTTAACAAGTTGCCCATTTGAAACAAGTCCACTTGCTAGTGTTTTGTTCATACTCTTCCCATTCTATTAGCCTCTTGTTGGACATTTGAATAAAAAAATAGTAATGAAAATAGAAAATAATAGAAAATAATCCAAAAATTAAAATTAAAAAAATTATAATAATTAATTATATGTGGATAAAAATAGTGAAAAATACCTAATTCCACTTCCCCACTACTCACCCCATGGGCTATGCCCACCGCCCCCTCCACCCAAAAAAACCTCTCCTTATTTTTCTCTTCACTATTATGATTCCTTTGTTGATTCACGTGGTCTATTATTATTTGTCCTGACCTAATCCCCTTGTATGAAGGCCCAAAATTAAAGGCCAGCTTAATAAGTACCTAAACCCAACAACCAAAACATTAATTAATTACTTACCTTACAAGTATCTCTTTAAATGTACTCTCTCCATAATAAGTAAGCAAATATTCTATCAAAGTTATTAATTAAAGTTATCGCTTTAATTAAGTTATTGATTACCTTGTGTATGTGTGTCAGTGGTTTTTTTTTGGGGCATTTATTTATTTATTTATTTAAGCCAAAGTGGCAATCATCCATAGAAAGATTTTGAAAACAGGAAGAATTTAGCCAAATTTGGCTATAAAACAGATATGGAGTACAAATCTTTTAATCATCCTTCTATAATCTCTTTGGGCTACTGTCACACTGACAAACCAAATATGGATTTTTTTACTAATTCTTTTTTCCCCCTCACGTATGGTGATTGAAAACTCACTTCATTTTTGAATTTTGAATTTTATTTTCACTTTTTGGCGACATTTCGCCAATTTTTTTTTTAAAAAAAAAGGCTGATTCGTGTATGTATGTTTTTTTTGCTCTTTTAAAAATCTTATTGTTTCTTGGCTTTCAGTAATCCTTGGATGTTTTCACATCATGTATTTGGTTTTTCATCCATCCTTGAATGTTTCCACCTTTTTGTTCTGTGTGTGTTTTTTCCCTTCTTTTTTTTTCCTCTTTTCACTTCTTGGCTTTTCATTCATCCTTGGATGTTTTCCCATTGTGTGTGTGTGGTTTGCCTTTTTTCTTTATTTGCTTCTTGGTATTCATCCATCCATTCATCCCTTGGATGTTTTCACGTTGTGTGTGTTCTTTTTTTTCCCCCTTTTTCTTTTTTCGCTTCTTGGTATCCATCCATCCATCTTTGGATGTTTTCACCTTGTGTGCGCATGTATGTTTTTGTTTACTTTTTTCAATTTCGCTTCTTGTTTGTTCTCATTCATCCTTGGATGTTTTTCATCCATCCGTCTGCACCTCCTGCTGCTGCCGTTGCTCGAGGATAGCACTACTGCTCCTCCTGTGCTGCCGCTGCTGGTTTTGTCTGCCAGAAAGAGTTGGGCGAAGAAGTTTTTTGGTCGATCTGTTTTCTGATGGGATTTTCATCTTCTTTCCGCTCAGTTCTGTTTTGGGTTTTGTTCTGAATCGGATTCAGAAATCTTCAGGATCTTCTCCTCTTTAGGTTGCACAACTTTGGGTTGTGTGTTTGTTTTTGTTTTCTCTTCTTTCCTCTGTTTTGTGGGATCATTGTTTTGGTTTCCAAAGACGAGTTTTGTTTCCGTGGATTTGCACATGATCTCTGCTTATTGTTTCGGCAATCTGAAGATGGAAGGAGGAGAAGAGAAAGAGAGAGACAAACAACCCAGAGACACAGATAGACACAGAGATATACAGACAGAGAGACAAAGAGAGAATGGAGTGGAGGAAGGGGAGGAAGGGATGTTGTGAGACTGTGAGGCTCATGAGAAGTACCATTCTCTCTGGGATTGGAGAGAGAGAGTCTCATGAGCTTTTGATCACACTACAGGTCTACTACTGTGGACTTGCTGTATTGGAGGTTTGAACAATCGGATTCTTTTATTGCAGTTTATTCTCACAGAGAGAGAGAGAGAGAGAGAGAGAGAGAGAGAGAGAGTGTGTGTGTGTGTTTTGTGACTTTTTTCTGTTAGCTTCTTCTTCTTGGTGGTGGTGGGTGTTGTTGTTGTTGGTGTTAGTGGTTTGGAGATTTTATGTTGCAGCAGGCTTTCTGAAGCTCCAGCGGTGTGGAATAGCAGCTGACTTCGGGTGGGAGCAGGATCAGGAGGAGAGTAGGATCAGGGGAGTAGTAACAAAATGGGGATGTGTAGGCTGCTGTGGGATGTTGTAATTTGGAGATGAAGTGCATCATGAGAAGAAGGTTAGACTGAAGCCTGAGGACGACGAGGAAGAAGACGGAAGAAGAAGGTAGGAGAGAAAATCTGAGCCCAGTCCAGGGGCTGCTGCCAGGAGCTCCTGGAGGACAGTGGGGGGTGTGAAAGAAGAAGAAGAAGATGCAATCCTCAGGGCAGTATGGTGTTACAGAGGTGCCCCAGTTTGTGGTGGGTGGAAGCCAGCAGCATCCGAGTCAGGCTCACATCTTCTCTCTGGCTCATGATCATATGTCTCTCTCGCCTCCCACCTCTGGTCACGGCCATCATCATCCTGGGCAGCAGCAGCAGCAGCATCTGTACTCTCACCATCAACAGCAACAAGTAGTAGCCCCGAAAGAACCACAACAAAGTCTTCACCATCTTCACGCCCATCAGCAGTCACAAGCTTCTTCTCACTCACCACACCAGCAACGCCAACAACATCAGCATATGCAGCAGCAGCAACAACACCATAACCACCACCGCCAGCAGCAACAGCAAACTTCGGTTCAGCACCAGCACCAGATGGTCCACCAGCTAGGACTCGGAGGCGGAGGACCAGATTCTCCAGAAGCAGCTGCAGCTTCTCCATCGCCGCCTGTGGCTAGCAGCAGGCCATCTCCTCCGACGAACACCGGATTTGCCAAACAGATGTTGAGCGCAGCTGCAGGTATGAGTCTCCAGGCGCAGCAGCTAGGTCACGAAGCAGCAGCAGCAGATGATGATGGCAACATGGAACTTGGGGAGGAAGGAAGGAGCACTGGAGGAGGAGGAGGCAACCGGTGGCCTCGACAAGAGACTCTCCTACTCATTCAGATCAGATCAGAAATGGATTCCAACTTCCGAGATTCTGGACTCAAGGGACCTCTTTGGGAAGATGTAGCTCGGTAACACAGTCTCTCACTGCTGCTGCGGAGCTCCTCTTCTTGTTGTGCTTGCAGGAAGCTGCTTCTTCTTTTTCACCTTGCAGCAAGGTTTCCTGTTGGGTGGTGGTGGCATAGAAGTTGTTTTGAGAACTGACTGACTCGGACATTACTTCTTGCTTGCTTGCAGGAAGCTTGCGGAGCTTGGGTACCACAGAAGTGCGAAGAAGTGCAAAGAGAAGTTTGAGAACATTCACAAGTACTACAAGAAAACCAAAGATGGTAAGGCCGGGAGACAAGATGGGAAGAATTATCGCTTCTTCAGCGAGCTGGATGCTCTCTACAGTGGCCGCCGCAACAATGTTGTCGGTGCATCCACCCGTGACGCTGATCATGCAACAGCTGCAACAACGTTGCTGCTGCCTGCAGGAGGAGGAAGAGGATTAGACCATATGGGTGCTCCATCTGCATTCAGAGCAGCAGCAGCAACGGAGGAGGAGAACAACAACGTCGCAGCTGTTTCAGATTCTTCCGAAGAGAACCATAATGAAGCTGAAGGAGGAGATGAGGAGGACGAGGACGAGGACGACAATACTACTAGGAGCAAGAAAAGATTCAAGCGCAGCAGCAAGGACAGTGACCATGGGGATCTGCATGCAAGAACCAGCAGCAGCTCCTCGAAGAAGAAGGTGATGTTGTTGGAGTCGTTGGTGAAGAAGCTGATGGACAAGCAAGAAGCCATGCAACGTAAGTTTCTGGAATCCATGGAAAAGCGGGAGCACGACAGGATAGCTCGAGAAGAAGCTTGGAAGAGACAAGAGATGGAGCGCATGACCCGTGAGCATGAGCTCCGCATCCAACAACACACTCTCGCCGCCACTCGAGATGCGGCACTCATTGCTGTGTTGCAGAAGGTGACAGGCCAGACTTTGCAGCTTCCCCGAATCCCAGAGCCACACCCACTACACCCATCTTCACCACCATCGCCACCATCTCTTCCTGTACAACAACAACAACAACAACAACAACACACCACTACTGCAATCCAACCTCGCAACCACAGGATCCAGCAGCAGCTGCAGCATCCCCAAGATGTTGAACCCGGAGATGGTAAAGATGGGTTTGATCTGCACAGCAAAAGGTGGCCGACCCCGGAAGTTCATGCTCTGATCCGTTTGAGGATGGAGATGGAGTCTAGGTTCCAGGAGACAGGTGCCAAGGGGCCTTTGTGGGAAGAGATCAGCAGAGGGATGTCTTCCATGGGGTACAGCTTCCGGAACGCCAAGAGGTGCAAGGAGAAGTGGGAGAATGTGAACAAGTACTACAGGAAGACGAAGGAGAGCAACAAGAAGCGTGCTGAGAATTCCAAGACTTGTCCCTACTTTCACCAATTGGAAGCTCTCTACCACAATGCAGGAAGTCTTCATGGTGGAAGCAAACTTCCACCCCGAGCATCCAGCAAGGTGACCCATGAGGGAGCTCAGTCCCAGGATGTGGCACTCCAGCTGCCTCCTGCTGCTGCTGGTCTTCAGCAAGATCACAGGGATCATCATGATCAGAGCTGCAGTAGAGAAGCTCTTGTACAAGACTCTGTCAACACTGAGGTCATGCAACTTCCAGCTTCTGCTGCTGGAGCTGCAGATGGCTCAGGCTCTGCTAGTAATGGTGCAGCTACAGCTCATTTGTTCTCCAGCCCTGAAAATGGAAGCAGTGGTGATCCAGGAGGCAGTGGCATCAGCATCACAAAAAAGGTGAAGCTCAAACACGGATCATGTTACAGTTCTCTAGTGAAGCTGAATCTTCATCTGGGTAGTGGTCTGTGACCTTGCAAAGCTTGCTGCTAGTAATCAATCAATTGGTCATGTTTTTTTCTTGGCCTCCCTCTGAAGGGTTTGAGCTGTGGACACTTTTTTTTGGCAGGCGTTGCAGGGAAGGACAAGCCGATGATGATCATAGAACTTCTCAAAACTACATTTTTAGCAGCAGCAGCAGCAGCAGCAGGGGAGCTTGAATACTCTCTAGAATCTTTCAAGACCCATCAGCAGCAAAGTTGTAGGGAGTGCATGGTCAAGTGGTGGAGCAGCAGTCGAGAGCCCACAAGTGAGCACAGCAACAAGAAGAGAGCTTAAGCAACCATATATACATCACCTTGACAATGCTCCTTCAGACTCCAGCACTTTCACTGCTGCTGCATTCTTCAAAACCACCCAAGCTCTAGTGCCAGCCAGCTGGCGAGCCATCCAGGGAGCTTGAGGTTTCCGGGATAAATTCTGTGTAATGTGTGTTTTGTGCAAAGAACTTCCTTACGAAAGGTGCCTGAATTTCTGCCATGGACATACATACATGTAGTTATGAATTTGTTTCAAAGTGCATGCAGAACACTCAGTTGAGCCTTTCCTGTAAGCAAAAAACAGACCCATAAAACAGAAACAAAGATAGAGCTCAGACGAGAAATTGAAACAGCAGGCTCCTCGAAATGAACAAGGTCAAGATTGACAAATTCAGCTAATTGATTAGATAATTCTCACTTCCACTAGCCTAAACCACCACACAAATTGTATGAGTAGCAAAGATCAAAAGAAAAAACAAAATTCAAAATGGAGGAAGAAGAAAGAAGAAAGATCTTCTCCAGCTGCTTCTTCTTCCTCTTCTTCTTCTTCTCCAGGAACTTCTTTCAAAATTGAGCAGATTTCATTTGAAATTTTGGAAAGTGGGGTTTTGGTTCCAAGTTTTTTTCCCCTGTCAGGATCATCATAGAGCTCTCTTTCTCTCTCTCTCTTCTCTTCTCTTCTCTTCTCTTCTCTGTTTTGGAAGACTTGGGTGAACAGTGTTTAGATGCATGTTTCTTTAAGTGCTAGCCAACATCATGACTCAGTCCTCGTCCAGTTTGGTTCTGGAAATGTGGGTTTCTGGATTTTAGTTTTTGGGTGGCTTATTATTATACACTTATCTACACCCAGCTGTGGGTGGGAGCAGATGAAGTCAGAGGGTAGTCATGGCACACCAACCATGGGGGAGGTCATGAAGTCAGTGGGTAGTCATGACACTGTTGTTGGAAGTGGAAGAAGTCAGTGAATAGTCATTGCTGTTCGGTGCTGTTGTTTGTGATTAAGATGATGGTCTGATACTTTTTGTGAGTTATTTTGCATGAGCAACTCATCATATAAGGTTATGACTGCACTCATTATTATTATTGTCACCTTTTCAAATTGTTGTTATGGAGTTTTCTTTTGCAATTTCATATTATAGCATGTATTACTATTATTACTGCTTGAATACATATATTACATTATTATTTAGTCTAGTTCTTTCATTGTAGATTCTTTCATTGTGTATTTATTGCTCCTGAATCCTGATTCCTGGCCCTTTCTTTCTTGCTTGCATGGGTCAGAGTTGATCAGTTTTCTAAAGCCCGGGTATTTGTACTCCCAACATGAATTACTTAGAGCCTTTCAGTTCATTTTCCTGTTCAAGCTTTTGCTGAACTTTGTTGTGCTCAGGGTTATATGCTCAGGGTTTATAATCAGCAGCTTGTGTGAGGCAACAAAGGGTTCAAAACTTGGGTGCAACTCATGCACCTTCAGATGAGGTTAGAGACATTAGAAAATCAGCATTATAGATGTGTGTATATATATATATATATAATTGATGGGGATGAATCTGTAATGAAGTTGTCCACTAAGATCCCATTACAGTGGCAACCAAGGTAAAATGCTCACTTGGAACTGACCGATTCTGATGGAAAATGGGTTTAGTGAATAGTCCTGTTGCATTCAGATTTGATTTGGGTGGAAATGTGTCAATGGCTATGGAACATGGGTCATTTGCTCTTATATTTACATACATTGGAAATTTTGTGGTTGTTGTAATTTTAGGGTGGAACGTGTTGAGATATATATTTTTGCCTTGCATGAACTCTTCTCAGAACTAGAAGTTTATGGCTACATAACAAGTTCACCATTTCAATCCTCATTGTAATTTGATACTTGCATTGATGTATGTAGGGTTAAATAATTTGGCTTGCAATTTTTTAGTTTTTGGTTTTTGTTATGAACATTATACAGTGCTACCATATTTAAAGTAATTGCCTAGATTTTCGTCCTCCACCACATTCAACTGAACTTGAAATTCAATTATGGGTCTGACCCAATCATTAGTTAAAACTTTCTTGGGTGATTGTCAGTCCTATTCTCAAGGAAATGACATCAAGAAGTTCTAGAATTCATCACAATGTTATGTGATAATGATACATGGAAAGTCACACACATATTTTGCCCCAATCCTAGTGACATTATCACATGTATGATGTGATGTGATGAAAATGATGCAAACATGTGCATGACAAGAATGCAAAGCTTGGCAAACAAAGAATTGTGCTATGTATCTCACAATCATAACAATTTCAAACCCTTGAATTTTTTTAAAGGAACCATAGTGCTTCATACAAAACCAAGGCCTATTGAACTTTTTAATCTTCAAAAGAAAATTCACATGTGAAGTGAAAAGCATTCACCAACCTCCAATCAATAGAATTGTGTTTTTGACTTTCATGTGACATGAACATGTTTGAACCTCATCATGGATATATAGCTTAGATTAAATCAATCTTATTCCTAATTTAACATGATGTCATCTTTTGTCATGGGTTATGGCAACTAGCATTGGTTACCAATTCGGTCATCACTTGGTTAACAATCATTGTGCTCCATCAACAATGTTATATGATAATCCTCATTTCAAAGAATTGGAATAGTGGAAATTGGTTTTACTTGTAACCAAAGTATAATGCAGAAGGTGTTTCATTATCTCTACCACCCTAACAACATTAAGAAATATTTGCATGTACTAGTTAGAGGTAGAATTCTTAAGGTTGTGAGTAGTGAACAATTGGTCACCAAAAGCTTTGATGGTGAATGTGTTATTGAAAGGTTGGAAGTCGGAAGAATTAGATTGCATAATGAATAGGTGTCACCAAGAACTTTTATAAGTTATTTCAAAAAGTTTGATTAGATTTTATCCATAACATTCATGTGGCCATTCTCTTGAAGGTGGTTGGCAAGCAATTCATACATTGAATTCTCTTCCACATGTATTAGTCTTATTTTCAATTATTTTGGTTTTATGGATATTTATTTTATGGATTTTGATTTGTGATGAACCAAGTTGATGGCCAAACTATGGGCACCTCAAATTGTGCAATGTTGAAAGTCAACACAAAAGAAGAAATTAAGAGCAACCAAAGTGAGGGAAATGCATATCAACTTGTAGCTTTGAGTGCTCAAGTTGCTTTGTTGAAACTTCACAATAAAATTCAATTTGTTGAAATTTATTTGTTGTTAATAATAACCTACCTATTCATTGATGTTGCAAACTTTCAAGTCTTACGATACATAATGTGTAGAGCTAGTTCTGTTAAGACTAATGTGATAAGGCATTGTGAAATACATGAAGGCAAATCAAATTATTGTTATGTGCAAACTTGTTGATGTCTTTCATCCAAGCATACGTGTTTTGAGGAAGGTGCAAGTAGTCATTATATGAAGGAAAACAACCACATTCTCTAATCAGCCAAGAAACATTCCACACCAATTGCAGTTTGGCCATCATAGTTTTTTTGGATCCAATAATCCATACAAGAAGAATGATGAGGTCCAAGTAAAATTCCTTGAAGATCTCACTCTTTACAAATTTACATTTGTAAATACGTTAATTTTCACAATTGAAAATGTGTGGTTGAGGAGGTAATTAGTGCTTAGGCAATGTCCTTGAGTTGTTTTTCCATCCCATTGTTACATGTTTGCCTTACAATGCCAAGTGGTGTTTGAAGGCATTTGTTTTGGTCATGTTTTATTAATTGCTTGTCAATATATGCAACTGATGATTCCAAAATTGCAAGAGGGTTGACAAAGGTCATTATAAGTGATTTTCAAGCAAGTGAATAAAAAATCATAATTTGGAACAAAAAACCTAAGAAAGGTCAAAATGAGTGAAGGAAGGTTTGCATTGATAATGGGTTGCACCCATGTAAATAAAAATATCTTGTCAAGATTTGATTTGCGAGAAAAGTGGTCATGTTTGAAGAATCCTTAGAGTTCAAGGAAGCAATTATCACTCATTATAATTAGTAAACTTTAACCTTTTAAAGAAGAGTTTTTAAGCTCAAGTCTAGGTCATTATAGGAATGATCACATATGCCCTAATCCAATGGTAACATGTGTCTTCAACTAATCAAGAGATCATTGATCAATTCTTTTGTGCCAACTTTTTATTGAATGGTTTATATGTATATTTTATCATGTTTATTAAAAGATTGACTTATTTAAATTTGTACTAACATTGCGTAATTAAAAATGTTTATGACAATTTTTACAAAGTTTATTATTCCATGATGTCATTTGCACTAGTGAGAGTTGTTGTGAAATCGTTACATTAGTAGTTTTGGATTTCTAATTTGATTACACATGATTTACAATCTAATTTTGGAAAGCAGGTGCACCTAATTTTTCAAGCCAATTGATGCATTTTTTCATGTTGTTACAACTTTTGATTTGCTTCATTGTCAAAATGGTTAAGGTACACAATTTGATAGCCATCTTTATCTATCAAGCTTTTATAGTCATACATGGTTGATTTTTTGAACAACTAGGAGATTTAATGATGTTAAATGTTGGAGTTCAATCATATTCTTTCACAATTAGCATAGCCCCATTTTTCATCATGAATATTGTTTGCACACATTTGAATGAAGAACTAGTGTCAAATGTTGTAGGGATTGGATGCAAAATTTCATGTTTTTGTTTATTGTAAGTATATGGTTATAACTATAAGTGCAAGATGTATGATGCTTGTTTCAATTTTGCATTTTGTAATAAGAACCTTTAGATCATAATTGGCATGAATATTTTCATACAAATTTATGATTGACGAAATTCTCAATTCCCTCGGAATTGGTAACTTTGGTGTAGTTTAGAATTTTAAAATTCCATTTATCATTTCCTTTGTCCATAGTTTCTTTTAAAAGTTGCCTCATATGGAACTATCAAAAGTGGGCATAATATGTTAATTAGTCAACAATGGTAAGGACCTATATGATATGACAATATCTTACAACCTCCCCATTGTTAAGCACCATGAAATCAAAATCAAAATTTATCCTTTTTTATCATCTTCAAACCTCCATATGAATTTCTTACCAACCTTGTTGAGGCTAGAACTTTCCCTCCCTAGACAAGTGGTTGAAGACTCAACCCCATTCCCTTCAATCATTTTTGTAGATTGCTTCCTTCCTCTCTTTTATTCAGTGAATTCATGTCTTAAGTTGAAAAATAAGAAGTGTGCAACAATAGGCAATATCAAAGCCACCATTTGAAAACACAATTATGTAAGAAGTTATAATCTTTTCATAGTTAAAGTTTATTGCTAAAAAGTTTGAAACTCTTACTACTTGATGTTGTACCACATTTGTAAGAATGAACTTTAATGTCTTCAATTTTGAATAAAAAAATATGAAACTATCATAAATGTATTATGGATTTTTATCTTTATTTGGACATCTAATACAATATTGATTATTAAAAATTTGAAAAGTAATTCACACATAGGGGACAACATGACAACTAATTAAATGTGACATGGACAAATACAATATCATATTCTAACATCAATCAAACACTGATTTAGCATGTAGCCAAATTTGGCTAAATTATTTTCTGAATGATTGCCACCTTGACTACATTATCACAAAATCCTTTTTCAAAAAAAAAAAAAAAAACAACCATGGTGATAATAATTTTAATTAATGATTACTTTAGTTGAGATGTCCATGAATGATAGATACTATTCCTTTCAAGTATATATATTTCCTAATTAAATAATATCCCACATTTATTGTTGTACAAAACCAACATTAAAAAATCAAGCATAAAACCTGAATTTTGCCAAGCTAAAACTAGTACAAACAATCAATGACATTTTTTACCTCCTGGGATCAATAAATAAACTCTGGATTTCATTTCCTGGAGCCCTTCAATAATTAATTAATAATAATTAATAAAGATGCTTTATTCAAACATTCTTTAGACCATCTTGTACTGACAGCACTAAACTGGCTTCAACACTTTTATTGTAGTCAAATAGTGTGCAACTCAGTTTTGGGCCTCTAAAAGATTCCCCCAAAAAATACAGTGCCCTCTATAAAAGAGGCCCAGTAAAAAAGGAAATGATGGTTTTTCATTGGGTCAACTATAATGATTGGCCAAGATGGTGATTGTTTTTCATTGGTCAACTACAATGATTGGCCCAGGTGGTCACGATTGTTTTTCATTGGTCAACTATAATGATTGGCCCAGGTGGTGACTGTTGTTTTTTTAATCAGTCTTCCACTTAATACAGTCCACTTTACTTTTTTTCATGTTTATGGGTGGGGATGATACAATACCTAGCACTGTATTTTAGATGATGTACATCATCCAAAATACAGTGTACAGGCAATTGTGCTGCTACTACTACTACTAGTCAGCCTGCTCTTAAATAGCCAAGAGCATCTGGACTGATAAAGTGCAAGGACCATTAATAGCAACTAGCTAGAGTGATAAACAAGGAAGAGTGAAAAGTTCAAATTTTACACATTTTTGTATATTAAATTGTTGTTGGCTTATTACAAATTAATGATTCTTCAGATGGAGTCATTATTTTCATCCATCTTCAGATGGAGTCATTAGTTTCATCCATCTTCAGATGGAGTCATTATTTTCATCCATCTATGTTAGGCTAGTTGGCTGGTTGGTTGGTTGGTTATTGGGGATGGAAAAAAAAACCACCAAGTGATTGTTGAGGAAACCAATCAATACTTATTAAAAAAAAATTGAGGTGAATTTCATAGTTCTTACAAAGTATTCAATTCAACAAATCTTTTAATCCATTCATCCACACTCTCATTATAATCCAAATAGCCAAATAAATGTGTTGTTGTCCTCCATTTTGCACATAAATGGACAATTCCTAAAGTAAATTAGTACATCAAAACCCAGTGTTATATAATTATTTTTATTTTCATATTCTACTATAATAGTGAAAATAATAATTTATGAAAATTTGGCAATAAATATTTGTAACTTCTCTGACTGGTTCTCTTAACTCTCAACATCCAACATAATGAGACCTTTTACAACATATTTTAATACTTCCTGTTGCAAAAATAACATAATAAAGTTATGCTTTAAATAACCTATATAGGCCTAAGGATTATCTAGGGTTAAATTTAGGGACTATTTAAGGGGCTAACTTGGGAAGACCTTATCTAACTTTTGGTGTAATTTTCTAAGTTCTTTTTAGGTATCCCGTAACATAGGTAGGCCCCTATATAAACATATATGTATGTATGTATATATATATAAAGGAAATTCAAATCATCTTCATTGAAGAGGAAATTTGAGTTTCTTCTTTGGTTATTTTTTTGTCACAATCCTAGATCTTGTAATTTGATTTTCATCCTTAGTTTTAGTGAAACTCAAGATTTTGTTCTTAGGTTTTACTATCTTTGAGGATAACTTTAATGTTCCACCAAATTATTGGATACATAAATATTATTTTTTATTGGATACATGTTCTACAATGGTGGATTGGCATGAAGTAAAAAGCTTTTTTATTTCCACCAAATTTTTTATTTTCTCCTCCCTTATAATCTCTTTAAATATCAACATTTCAAACATATAATTGCAAAAAATTTCAATATTTGAAAAATAATTTAATTATTATGGAACTTGAAAAGGTATTAAATATACTAAACTAGTTTTGGTATGGGTTTATATAAGCTATTGATGTTGGTTACTTTTTAAAAACTTTCATACCAATTTTGTATTAATATTAGGTCCAAGGCAAATTTGTGCATGATATGTGATAGGTATATACTTGGTATTGCCTTAGGTCATATTGAATTAATATGTTGATCATTACTAATAATCATATTAATATGATACACGGTTTTCTCTTTTTGACAATATTTTGCCAAATGGTGATTTTTTTTCAAATTGGAAAAAAATAATGTTTTTTTGAGTTTGTTATTTGCGAAATTTCCAATTTTTCTTAATAAAAAAATCTCAAAATGATATCTGAAGTTGTAGCAATTAACCAAAATTATAAAAGGATGCTAAATTTTTCTTGACTTTTGCATTTTCTTATCACAAAATCTAGCTAACTTCACTTATGGACGATCACCACTTCATCAAATTTTTCTTTAATAAAAACCTGGTACTACTATGTACAAAGGTTGCACCCTATATAACACAAATGTCAAAACCATCGATCCTACCACTTGGTTTTTGGCACATCTAGGTTAATTTAAATTTAATTAGTAATTCTTGTGAGGACTTTAATTACTTCCATCACGAAATCTTTGGTTTTAATTTTGCACCAAGTGTGTATCAATAGGCCAATTAGTTTGTAGGAGCTAGGACTCTATTGTTTCCTCAATGGACCTCTAAAACCCTTTTCAATGGGTCACATTAGGGGGAAAAAAAAAACATGTTTTCCACATTATAATGACAACTTGGGTCCCAAATGTAACCCCTAGTATATTATGATATGTTGGTAGTCTCCAAAGCGCCTCACTTTTCTATTAAACCATAAGGAAAATGGCTATATGTAGTGAGCCCAATATAAACCCAATTCACCAATACCATAATACTCTTAGATCCTTGATTTTCATTAAAACCTTCAAAAGGCCACATTTGTGGCTTGTTAGGTTCCACTCCATGGTCATGATTCAATCAAGCCAAGAGTTTAGTAACTTTGAGCCTAACTTGATCATAACCCCATGCTATCTATCCATGGATATAAATCCACCACCTCCATCCACAAGGCCACAAACAATGCTCCTTGTTGCCTTATGTTTTCTTTCACGATCGTGTAGGTACACATTTTCATAGGTACTATACGATAGGAAACTTGAATTTGCCACACAAAGGGTGTTTCTTCATCCTCTTGCCTTAGTTTATAGAAGTCTTGTTTCATTTCATGGAACTTTGAACATAGAAAAAAACATATTGTCTTTTGCATTCATTAATTGTTTATTAATGGGTTTTTTTTTTTATAAGAACCAACGTGTGTAGTCTTGTAGGCTTCATGTCAAAACTTAGCACTTTTGCAAATTGGGATTTCATTCATCTTGTGACCAAAATTGGTTCATCACTAGTTTGCTACAAAATTTAAAGGATCATGTTACTTTTTAGTCTTCTCCTTCTTTAGAAAACAAAGAGTTGAAATGGGGACAATTTTCTTTTGTAATATTACACTTTTAAGTTTAGTGTACAACACTTATAATTCATTAGCCTTGAGCTTGGCCTTTATGTCTGTTCCTTGACTCCCCAAGTAGACATAAGAAATTTTTTTTTAATGAATTTAATTAATTAATTAATTATTAAAAAACCCCTCAGTTAAGATCCCCTGTCAGGAACAACAGTGGTCACTTAATTCACAAGTCGCTGTATTCTGGACTGGCAGCAGCCTGTCCACCAGTTGCCTCCAACTGGTGGATAGTCCAGAGCATTAAACCTCTGGCTGTCAAAACTCCTCTCAATAACTTGTTTAAATTTTCAATACTTGTCCTTCAATACACAGGCCAGCATGAACCAGCACCCACCAGTGTACCAGTTGGCAGTTCTGTCCACTGGATGGGGACGGATTTCTCATTAGTGGCTAAATTGTGCATTGATAATTGTTTACCTTTTTGGTGCTGACCCTTTAATGGGATTTTATTTTATATTTTTCTTGTTTGTTTTTTCCCAACTCTAATCTCACCTACCTACCTTCCTACCTACCTACTACTCACCTTTTTGGCCTTGCCTACCAAGTAGGAATCAAGCCCCCCCTACTCATCTACCTACCTACTAGATCCTTACCCCCTCTTTCCCACCTACTAAATCCCCCCCCCCCCTTATATGCCTACCACCCAACTAGGGACTTGTCCACTACATGCGTATGTCATTCATATTCTTACCTACCTACCCACCTTCCCTCCTACTTACCTACCTAGCTACATGATGTTAATGTTGTTGATGAAATTAATGCAAATGTAGGTATTGCATTCAATTGGTTAGCATTAAATTAGACATAATTTAAAACCCCCATGTGGATATTGCATTTGTAGGTTTTTCTTGCCATTGATACCTTGCCTTGAACCTCCACTTTGCACCATTATTACATATTGTACACAATAAAATAAACTAATTTAGTGCCTTGGATTGAAAAAAAAAAAGGGTATTATTTTCTAGCCTAAAATGGATCAATGGAAGATTTAGGGTTAAGTAAATTTGTCAACATTTATGACTTTTGCAAAATATATATTTTATATTAATTAAATTCAAAGTTAGGTTAATTTTGGAGGGAAGAATCATGAACACATATATTGAACAATTGAAATTCATTTCTTCTTTTTTGAAGGGGAGTGGAAACCTTTTTCAATTTGGAGATAATCAAATAAGAAGGTATGAAAGGGGTCGACAAAAAATTAAATTTTTTTTCACTCATATAAATTCTTTAAAATTTTAACTTTGATTTTTAATGATAAATAGATCATGTCCAAAACTATTTTCTATATAGTTATCAAGATTATATGTGCAAGGTTTTGTTGTTAATGTTTAATTTATCACTATAATTTTTTAGGGTATTTAATTTATTTGTTTAAGGTTTTGTGTGGATTTATTTGGATTATGGCTTGATAATTTAGGTTTGGAAAGCTTTGCAAGGAGAATGTCATCACCTTATACCATCAAATTAAAAATATCCCCCCCCCCCCCC
>Ga0209611_10007617_pt1 | contig 17281 bp, 11 predicted proteins | sample S1TSphgellanicum_3_FD_187693 | JGI IMG/M metagenome (GOLD analysis project Ga0209611, IMG submission 187693) | Host-associated microbial communities from peat moss isolated from Minnesota, USA - S1T2_Fc - Sphagnum magellanicum MG (SPAdes) (version 2) | ecosystem: Host-associated > Plants > Peat...
GAAGAGAACCTCTGGTCCTAGGTTTTGTATTTTTTAAAAATTGTTAAAACCTCTGGGTAAGGTTCCAAAGAAAATTCCAAATCTGCCAAAACCTGCAGACATGGTTCATATTGCTTTTACCCAAACATGGCAATTCTTGGGTATAAGGGATTTAAGGGATTTGACTGGGAACAAATTCCTGATATGGTTTTGGGTTATCATTTTAGATGATAAAATTAAGAAAAATGCAAATGCTATTCAAAGTGATATAACATTGAGCCATTAATCTAGCTTCTGATACATAGGTCAAGCCTAATCATGATAGTTAAGATGAAAAGCATAGAAATCATACAGGCCTTTGATGAAAAAAATCATTGATTAGTAAATAAAAGTGTTGCGACATATAAGTGAAATATTCATTTTTGGTTCATCCCTGAATTATCTACACATTTTCAAAGTTTGAATTTGCATTCTTGTCAATTGTGCAAATGGAAGGCCCATAAGTACTGGCACAGATACTTATTATAAACTGCCTTCCCCCATAACAAAATTTATTGATAGCTTGAAGTACGAGCATGTCTTCAAAAACAAAAGGTCACAAAACTTGGATCAAACATGTGGTTCGTTCAAAGTGACATCATTGTGGTCCTAAATATGACAAAGTGTAACTAATGATTAAAAGTGCACCATTCCACAAAATGTGCTGCCTATAGTTCAAAATGTATTAAGTTGTGATGTTAAAATAATTGGTAACTATTGTAATCTGACTAGCATTTAACCCTATAATAATTTAAGTAGCAAGATTATTGTGACATTAGTCTATTAGCTTTTTGCAAGCATTGTGGGTTTTTTCAACGGCTTCAACAACCTATAAGCTTAAGTAGTTTATTTCACAAAGTGTCGAATTGGGAATGCTTCTATGCACCCATGTTGATTCAATCAAATATATGCATGAAGCATCTTGTCCTTCTCATCGTGCATTTCGTCTCACAATTGTTGTGCATCATATTATATTTGTAAACTCCAAGAATAATCCCAAATAATGGAGTTCGATAGGCATTGGCAAGTAGAGGTAGATGTGTGGATTGCAATGTGTAACATCTCACCTTGCTTAGCACAATGCTTGACAAACTTTGCTTCATCAAAGGCTTTCTTCTAGGCCCTTTCATTTGATTTATAGTGTTTGGTAAGTTCTTTTTTTGTTTTCTTCACAACTCTTATTCTTTTCACACAACTAGCTCCTCCTTTCAATGTTCCCTCTCTCTAGTTGTTATTTGCTTATGTCCTAGTTTCTATTCAAGCACACAAATGTAATCTTCAGAAGTCATCATTATATATTTTGAATAATCTATGAGTGGCTCCTCCATGATTTGACGAATAACCGTAGGTAGAAGCTTAGGCAAAGTCAAGAAATGACTTATGGCATAATTGGGACCCATTGTTGTGTCACTATTCAAAACCCATTGTCACAACAATCATTGCAAGGTGACTACTACTAAATCCATCATTGCAATAGTTATTACCATGCGACTACTACTAGAACCCAACCCCCTAACAATCATTGCATGTGAATTGCTACTAAAACCCATCATTGCCACAATCATTGCCATGTGGCTACTACTAAAACCCGTCGTGACAATAGTCATTGTCATGTGATTACATTTAGAACCCATCGTTGCACAACTAATGTTAGAACATACCCATTGTTGTGTAACTACCAAGACTCATCATTGTGTCATTACCAAAACCCATTGCAACTAGGTTGTTAAGACCAAAATACATCAAAAAATCATATATCATGCCCCAAGGTTTGTGAGCTTGTACGATCGTTACCAAGACCCATTGTTTGGGAACTTCCTAGATTGTTGCACTAACCCACATCAATGGTACCTTCTTGCAATTCATACCCTTGGATTTGCAAGCTTGTAGGATCATTACTAAAATTCGCATTTTGGGAATTTCTTGGGATGTTACATTGACCCACATTAGTGGTGCTTTCTTGTTTAATTGTAACACATTATCCATCATTTGAAGGTTAAATCCCAATAGTCTTCAAACTTTTTCATATGTTTGATCTTGTCAATGCCTTCTTAAGAATTAAAGACACCCATGACTAAGTTAGGGTTTCCTTTCCATCCCCTTTACCTTAGTTAACCAAAATCCAAACATCCCTATAAGCCCTAAAGGTAATTTTGAAAGGTTTGAAACAAGCAACATTAAACTACTATAAGGCATGGCTCATGTGAAATAGTAAAGTAATAAAATCCAAGCCCACATTCCTTACCTTGTGCACAACCTCTTATGTAACAAGAAAGTTGTGGCCATCTAAAATAAACAAATGGCAATTAGTTTTAAAAAGATTTCTTTTGCAGACTTGAACAACTAGAAATTATGAAATTTGATACCCACTTATCAAATAGAATGGCACGTATATGAATTGGTGCATAGTTGTGTTGGTCATATGTTTCATTACAACAAAAGGTGCCCTTGTATGTTAAGTGATTTCACTGGATTTTGAGTGGATTCACTGGTTTAATGAATGAGGATTAGTGAACTACACCCACATTTGGTAATAGAGTTTGTTCTAAGTTGTGTAGAACAACTCAACATTTATTAAGCATGAACCTTTTACACGGACAACTTCTAGACCATGTGAAATTAAAAATGATAGATTAAAATTACAAGTTTTGAACCACCTAAACCACCCCCACCCAAGAATCCCATTTTTGAAAGGTGTTTGCCTTTCCTCTATAACTTCAACGACCTTTAACCATAGTTAATTGAGTATAATTGGATGTCCAATTATTTGCATCATCTTCATAGACTACACAAAACAATTTTTTTTTCCCCACAATAATCTTGCCTTGCTTCCTTTTTTTAATTACATAATGTTATGGGCACAAAAAAAATTAAACAACAATATTTCCAAACCACATGAACAAAGGCATGCTTAGTTCAAAATCAAGGTCATGGAATAAAAAATTCAAAAGCAAAAACACAATGTGTGCATCATGTGAATGCAAAAGGATTTTATTATAAAAACATGACAAAAATAAAACAAGATCATGACAAAGATACATACCCAAAATTAGTGTTGAACAAACTAAAAGTAATCTAGGATTTTATCTCTTTTTATACCCATTGAGCATCTAGCTCAAGGGGGCTTTTGAAGAAACTTTTAACCTATATGTGGCCCATGTCCATCCATGTGCGAACTAATAATGAACTATGAATTAATTAGGAGTGAACTAGAAATGAATTGAAATTTAATTATGAATTAACTAAAAATTAACTAGAAATGAATTGGAAATGAATTAAAGGATAACTATAAATGAATTAAGAGTTAACTGGAAATTAATTAAAAGTTAACTAAAAGTGAATTGAAATTAAACTATGAATTAGGTGCAAGTTATGAATGAAATCCATAGAGTTGGCATTGGTGACACATAATTTCATACACGTGATTCCTAAGTGATGTGATAGGCACACCAAACATTTGGAAAACAATTTGGTTTTTATAGTTCGACTCAATCACCTCCATTACTAAATTCAAGCTTATGTTAGCCTAGTTGCCATTCTTTTTCAAATGCATCCTTTGAATGTGCAGGATCTTTAGCACTTTGAACACAAGTTGAACATGTTTCCTTCAATCCACTAGGTGCTTGCTAAAGAGCATCAACATATCTTTATGTGTTTGGCGAACTAACTTTTAAACCAACATTTTTGTTATGTCCATGGTTAGTAACCTTCTGGTGTTGGAATAATTTCAATTAATTGTAATTGAGAGAAATTGAACTTGCTTGAAGATTTTCATGTCACATTAATGACCTAGTTACATTGGATGTAGTTGTTTAGCCCTTCATGAAAATAAAACCTTTGGGGCACTATTAATGAATACACCAATGGGCTAAAATGCCTTTGTGCATAGATTAAAAAAATTAAGTCTTCACCTTGAGCACACCCAAACTATTCATCTTTGTAACCCAACGATTATTCACTTTCATTATCTTCATCACTCTAATCAATGCCTTCTTTTAATTTTGTGTTTGGCAACAACTATAACAACTATGATTCTCTCATATTCTCACCCATGATATTACACATCCTTGTAGTAACTTGCAGTAGACACCTAACTAACAAGCTTCCTTGTAAATTAATGTGAATTGACTTGAAAATGATCACTTAGTTTCATAGTATATGTCATATTTGATTTTCAAATTGACATGTGAACTTTATCGAAACTCACATATTTCATTTTAATTTTTACCACCACCCATTTTTTTGGTGGTATGTTCATGGCTAAAGGATAAATGCATGGTATTTGATATTGTGTCATTTTGTAAACATTTGATAGCCTTTGATCCATCCCAAAAATCCATCCCAAAGACGCTACCCATATGCTTGAAAACAACTTCCATTGAAATCTATTATTTTGTTAATGAGCTTGATTAATTCACTAAATAGGCCCCAAACATAACAATATGTGGCTATGATTTACCCTTATTTGGTTACTTTAGTTAATTGCTTGTGAAAGGTTCAGTGAATGACCATATAGGCACAAAAGTAGGTGTCCAAGAAAGGGCAATGTCCAATTAAGGTTTAACTAAATTATTGCACAAGGCTATGAATTTAGCACAAGTATCCTTGTTTCAAGGATGCAAAAAAATGAACAAAGAAGATGGAGAAATTTCCTTTTCATTTTATTCTTTTTCAAATGGAAAAGATGGAGAAATGAACAATATAAAACCTAAATGTCATATTAGAAAAATTAACTCCATCCACATAAACTTAATTTTTTTCAACAAATCTTTAGTCCAACATTACTCTTTTAATATTAGTGTTAAACAAAGAATGCTACCATAAGAGTTCTATTTTAAATGAGTAGCATTAAAGCAATTTACAAACATTGTAAAATGTGTCAATGCCCCATGTCAAAGCTTGCAGCCCCTACCTTTGTAGATCATAACTATTTAACACAAAAGTGAGGTAAAGGTTGCACTAAATACATGGGTCCAAATTTTTTAAGGTGTACCAAAGTTTTGTCACAATGTCACCTTTTTCTATCTTTTTTACCTAATCCTTTTTTACCATGTAAAGACACATTTATGGATGATCATGATGGAATCTATAATTGTAATGGTCTTAAATATAGTCCTTCTCAAAATTTTGACAAGTTTTGACTCATTATTTTATATGGGGATCAAAATATAGGGTAAAAAATGATTGTTGTATGGACTAGGCCTTTTTCATCCTATGTGGTACACCTTAAAGGATTTTCACCCACATTAACATTTTTTAGCTTTCGGTCTGTAATTTCTTTATTAGCTTCATTCACAACACATAGTAGAGCCTTCTCCCCCACCTGTTTCCAACCCTAAGGCAACCAACATAAATAATAGTTTAAAAAAACAATAAAGGCAAGCTACATGCATGTACCATCTATTCAAATATGCCAAAATTGCATACACCAATTCAAAACAAAAACAAAATGAAAACCTATCAAAAATCAAATGGCCTCATATTCTTCTTCAAAAAGCTTTGTATCCTCCATTAGCTTCTTGTTTTTTTCAATCATGATGGCTTCACATAAAAAACCATTGATACTCTTAGGCTTGGTGATTCCATCACACCCAATTGGAACATCATTAGGCCAATTCTTGATTATTAGGTTGAGGTGATCCAAATTTTCAATCACCCACCTAATTTGTTGAAAATTTGTGATAACATATGTAAACTAAAAGTTCGTTATATGTCAATTTGTGAGCCCACAACACCAAACACTTGATGACCCAAAAAGGAAACATGTGGAAGTTACACCATGTGTTTTTCCCACCACTGTAAAGGGTTTTCAATTTTAATTAGTTGCACAAATAGTTGTTGTAATAAATATAATTCATTTTTCAAATTTGACATGATTACATTAGCCTTTGATACAATATCCCCAAAGAATGAATCGTCATCTATTTTTGTTATGGGCTCCACTTGCGCCTTAACAAGGTTCAAATATAAATATGTTTATAACAAAAGAGGGCACACAATATTAATATCATATTCCACCAAAATTTAAATGGCTAGTTCATTGCCCACAAAATATCATATGATCTTATTCTTAAATTGTGAATCAAACATGATCACTAACATAATGTGTGTTTTATCTTGACACTTTCAAATTTTTCCATTTTCATCTTTGCAATTAAAGATTGGTTTTCACCATATTTCATAAGGGGACTTGTTGGGAATGCATATCACATTCTTGTTATATTATTCATTGGGATTATATTAACCACATGAAGAAAAGATAATCAAAACTTCACTCAAACCATACTAGCTCTGAATTTAGAATTGTAGTATAGTCCTTGAGGTTTTGAGTAGTGAACATTGTAATAATTTGAATGAAACTTCCACAAATTGATAGCAAAGAATTAACCTTGGTAAAAATCATGGATGTTGTTTGTATAATGCCTCTTGTTGTATGAGTTGTATTTGACATGTGAGTAATTGTGTCATGCCAATCTTTAATGAATAGGGCAAATGGGGACAATGAATTTTCAAGTAAGCTTGTTTGTGTGCCAAACTCCTTCAATATGCCTAGATTAGCAAGTGTTTAAAACCATTAGAAATACAATGCCATATATTTATTCAAAATATTCAATCTCAACTTGTTCTTTCAACCCATAGGGCCTTTTGGCTTGTTGTTCATACAATAGCTTTTTATTATCTTCTTTTTGTGCTTGGTCTTGCTCCTAATACCATCTCCTCTTACTTTTCCTTCTATCTCCATGGCAGAAAACATACCAACATCCAAAATTAGGACTTTGTCACTATCCATCAGACTAAGAATTTGGTGTGCAATGCTTTATCATTACACAATTGTTGAACTCCATTTTGATAGTCCATTGTAATATGGTATTAGTTTGAGTGTCAACTGATGTTACTTCATCAAGTAAATGCAATCATTTTTTTGAAGCACATGGCTTAAGCAAAATAGCTACCATTCACCCTTACTCCAATTGTCCCCATTGTTTACCATTATTCCTTCAACACAACTTATGATGAGGTCAAAGCAAGAATGCTAACCATCCCTTTGTCTCTTGAATCATAAGACAAACATTAATTTTCTTTTGAAAGGTCATGCAATATATACCTAGAACATACAACTTTTTAGAAAAAAATCTAATTATGGTTATAGCAAGTTAGCATTTTTCCAACGCTTGCATGTGCATAAATCATTCTTCAAATTTCAAATTGAACAATTTGATTCTAGAATCAAAATAATCACAATACAAAATTTTGAATTTCCAATGGGCTTAATGATAGATGTGTATGCCCAAAATGTGTTATTTCAATTTAATTGTGAAGAAGATGTGGAGAATCTTCCATCATTAATGTAGGAACATTGTAGCTCAATTAATGGGACAAATATAGACCAAAAGTGATATGGAACAAAGAATGCACATAGTTTGTTGCAAATAATTGTTAGTTTTCAACATAAGCATAAATGGACTAGATGTCTAATACCTCCCATATAGTAGCACATTGTACTCCCCTGGTGGGTTAATGTTAAATTTTATAGCACCATCAAAGAAGGTGGGCTCTTAAAGAATGATGTTGAATCCAAGGCACAAATCATTCAAACTAATTGATGTGATGTCAATGCCATTGATGAAAATATGTCCCTTGCCAAATGGTTCCTCTTCAAATGAGTATATGAAGAAAATCATATTCTCAAATATCCATGGTTGTCATGTTTCAATCAATTAAAAATTACATGCTTTGGTAAATTTTGCTTTCTGGTTGCGATACTCACTTTCTTTTCTTTCACATTATCTTGGTGGTTGCATACACATTACATCAATTTGTAGCTTAGTTGTACATGAAAGAGAATGGTTACCTCATGTATCTATGGATTTGCATATGTTTCAACTTTAGCTTAGTTTTGTTGTTCATAATAAATGTTTGAACCAGACAAAACTATTGTTGCCATTTGGATTTAGTGCTTGTTGGATTTGGGAAAAAAGAATTTCAAATATTCAACATATCATTCGTTCATTTAGTTGTTGAAGCATATAAGACATTGAATATTCAAAATTTAGTGAATATCACATTTCAATTTGGTTTATTCAACATTGGTTGCAATTGTGCACATAGTGATATAGGTGGTCTCAAGCTTTGGTATAAATTGAAACTTTTAAGATATATTATAACCCAATTCATTTGTGTTTCAAATTTCCTTAACCATATCAAGTGGTTTCATCATATTAATTTTTTTTTAATGAACCCCCCAACAAAGGTTGGAGGCATTATAGGGTGAGTTGCTTATTTGATGCTCATCCTTGGAATTCAAAGATTTCAATACATGTCAAAAAAATTCACCTTCCATTGTTAAAATATATATTGTTCAAAATCAATAATAATTCTTGGTCGTTAACATTTATTAGCCAATAACACTCATTAGACACCATCTAATTCTAATTCATAATTTGCATCATTCAAACATAAAAGTTGGGTTTTAGTTGGCACAACTTTTCTTGGTGAAATTCACCATATTATGGGCTTGGTGACCATTATACAAAATATTTGAAGATTTTTTTGAGTCATAAAAGTCCCATGCTTTGAAGAAAGGTTGCATTCATAGCCATGTTGCCTTCTAGGTAGGCCATATATTGTAACATTGTTTTGTGTGTATGGCCAACTATATAGGTGTCCTAGAATGTGATTTTTAGCAACCAAGGTGAACCAACACCTACATGTTGTGACGTATGGTGTCGTAAGGGTGTAAATCCGTAGTAAACTTTACTAAACAAAAAGACTAAAACTAGTCAAAGGTATAAACTAATCAACCAAAAAGAGATGCACACGCACACGCACACACACACACGCACATATATAATGCACAAGAGGATGTTGAGATGAAATTCTCATGTATCCCCCACCCAGACTTGAGCCGGGAAAAGCGTGGCATGGTCTCAATAGGAATCAAGGTGCTGTAGGAAAAACATGATGAATAATACTAATTGCCGGCAGGAACTTGAGTGGGCTTCGGCTTAAAGTAGAAGAGATGGTATCCACCATTATAGTTATCGCAAAGTAGCATATGATCAACATCGTGTGTCCTCTGACATATTTGACATGGATACTTAAGTGGAGGAATCCAAGTCGATGTGATGATGGTAGGCTCTAAATTCGGCAGGTGGTAGGGCACACAATTTTTGGAATGATCCCAAATTGTGCGTTCGTCAACTCCTTGCAACTCCAACACACCTGAAGGTTTGATCTCCTTAATTTTCAAGATAGTGCAACCGGAAGAAGTGTCTAAAGTATCATTGGGTTGCCGTTGGAGATATACAAAATCACCAACATCAAATTATCTCACCTTAGGTTTGTAACTGCCACCTTGTGTGTGTGCATACCGTAAGGTGTTTCGATGTTGTGCAATGGATAGGTTCTCCATGGCCATGGGCATAACCCTCCTGAATAAAACAACCATTTCTGCAATGACCCTAGCCCAAGTGGCTGGGGAGTCCAAGTCCACAACCTGGTCCATTTGTGATGCGCTCCCAAGTCCCAAGTTAGCCCCAAGTGGGGCTAAGTCACTCAAATTGTGGAATTTCTGGGACTTGAGGCACGCTCCCAGTTTCCAACACTAAAGGGGGGTGAGAGGGGCATGCTAAAAGCTCTGGGATAGACTAGGAAAAGGGACAAGCTTACTCAATTACACGGTCTTGCATCCAAATCCAATCAACAAGTTGGTTAGAACTCATTCTACACCCTTTTTGGTGTTAGGACAAGCCACGGGCTACCTTGGACTTACTTGACTCACCACGGCCTGAACTCGGGGGAAGCCACCACCTTCCCCCATATAGTATTCTCTACAGCTCTCCACCGCACTTCCATCCAAATGGCTCTTTTTCTCGGGACTCCCAAAGTGGAGTCCCGAAATTGTCCCGATTTGGACTCCTAGGATTTTGGATGCTTATAACTCTTCGCCCCAAACTCGGATCGGGACAAGGTTTAAACCAAAGTTGTAGCTCTCCTCGAGAGATTTCCAACATTGTGTTGCACTTCACCTGCACGCACCGGAATTGGGTCGATTCCCGACTTTTAGTGGTCGGGAGTCAAATTGCCAGTTTGACTCCCAGCCTTTCTTTCGACCATAACTTGTGTTGCAGATGTCCAAATGGTTCATGCAAGGCCATTTTGGACTTCTACACTTCAAGACCTTTTCAATAGTATAAAGAACACCTCAATGCAAGGTTTTTTGACCCCTACAATCGCGCTCTGAGTTTTTTAGAGTCCTAGAGGACTTTCAAATCCCATTTTCGGGAATGTGAGTGGCGGCCTCACACTTCCTTCAAAGTGGGGTTGCGACAATTTGAGTAGCAATGGAAGAAGGTGGAATGGGATGTCTCCCAAACAGTAAAAAGTAAGGAAAGAAATGAGATAAATATGCATGTCTGGACATCCTGTAACCCATGGCGATGTAAAGAAGGGCCATGTCCCAATCTTCTTTGTTCTTAATGAGGCAAATCTTTTGAAGTCCCTTCTTGCATGTTTGAACCATCCTTTCTGCAAGGCCATCAACTTGGGGATGATCTCTTGAAGTTTGACAATGGTCAATGAGAGCATGGTCAAGTAGGTCTTGGAATTCTCCCCTGAATTTTGATCCTTGATTAGTAAGGCACTTAACACAAGCCCCAAACCTACTTAGAACTTGTTGTAGAAAAGCATGGCTGGTGCTAAGTGATGACTTGTCCGGTAGCGTAACAAGCTCAACTCATTTTGAAAATTTTTCAATCATAATCATGGTGTAAACATTACCCTCGGAGGTTTGTGGTAACACTACTAGAAATCTTGTCATTTGAAACCAATCACTATGCAATTTGCATGTAACTGGTTGTTGTTTGTAACTATTTTGGTCATGTTTGTAACTACAAATTTGGTATTGTATAATTTTTGGGTCATACGGTTATGTGTGCAACTAACATGCAACTAAATGTGTACAACTGGACACGTGTCATAAAAATAATGGCCTAAACTTATACATACTTAAATATTATACTTAATATATCTATATAAGCTATATATAGTAGTATTATGTACCTCTAGTACTAAGGTTAACCCCATGTTAACTTAGGTTAGCCTAAACTAACCATGGTTAAATTTGTTAGATTAAACCGATTATGGCTAAATTAAATTGATTTAAATTAACTATGGCTCTATTAAGTTAAGCCAAACTAATTATGGTTGAATCAAGTTAGGCTAAATTAAATTAAACTATATTAATTATGGCTAAACTAAATTAAACTATATTTATTGTGGGTAAACTAAATCAAGCTAAATTAAATTAGGATAAAGTAAATATGGTTAAATTAAATTATGCAAAAATATTTATGGCTAAACTAAATTGGGCTAAAATTGATAATGGTTAAATTAAGTTATGTTAAACTAATTATTGTTAAACTAAACTATGTTAAATTATTAAACTAAACCATGGTTTAAATATGTTTGATTTTATTTTATTTTGGAATATTTTTTCAGAAAATGTACATTTGATTAAACAAAAAATTATTCAAAATCAATTAATATGATAATACTAAAATTTTATTATAAATAATCATAATTATTAATTAAGTGTTTATTATAATTATAGTGATAATCAATTATATATATGTAATCAATAGGTATTATATATTTAAATTTTATTATTTATGTTAAAATATTAATGTAAATAGGCTACATTAATTAACCTACAAGTATACAAACGTCCTAAGCAATTATTAATTTAAATTATATAATAATATCAAAATCATATTTTCATTAAGTAATCATAATTACTAAATATCCTATAATCACCTTTGAAGTGTAAAAGAAAAGGAGTAATGAAAAACTAACAAGAAGAAAAATAAGAAAAATAAGCTTTCTAAGTTATAAAACGTTTTGTTTCTTGTTTTTTTTCTTAGGACCCCTCCTACTTTCAAAGCTCATAACTTTCTTATTTCTTATTCATTTTAAATGATTTAAAGTGTTGTAGGAGCGCCATATGAATTCCTACAAATCACATTGGAACTCTAATAGCAAAAAAACAACATAAAATGAACTTTCTAGGTGTTTAAGAACCGGCCTTAATAAAAAACAATTTGAGTTTTTTGACCCCCTTTACTTTGGGGGGCCATAACTTTCTCATTTCTAATCTGTTTTCAACGATTTTTAGTGTGTTAGATGCGCCAAGAGGAGGGCTTCAAGTTTTGTTTGGACACCAAAAGCAACAGAGCCCTCCCCTGGCTGTTATACTTTAATATAGTAGTTGCATCTAATGTGCAACTGGGTTGGTCCATGAAGTTTGCAATGGAATGTTTTAACCCATATCCTTCGACTTCCAATTCTATTTGGCTCAGTATATAAGTAGGAGCAATAGTCGTGTTGAAACCAAATACCAAGTGCCATTGGGCATGAGAAAATGAAAAAAACTTGACCTTTATGAAATGGTCAAACTTGAAAATAAAATTGGATTATTCTAAACCTACTTATATAACCCAAACCTAGCTATTTTTCAATTTACTTACATACCTAAATAAACCTACTTACTTAATAGGGTTTAATTATTATCTACCTACCTAAGCACCATGTGTCAACATTTTATTAGCCATAAATTAAATGATTTAGATTTCATTAATTAATATTTAAAATTTTTAAAATAGGTGGACCTTGATTACCACATGTCACCATTTAATTGGTGTTAAAATATTGAACACGTGTCAAATGGTCAATGAATGTTCCATGGTGTGCCATGTGTCATCATCCTAGTCTTATGCAACTACACAAATTTATAGTTGCATGTGTCGCATGCAATTGAATTTTAATTACATGCGACAGTTGCAAAACCCAAAATTTCTAGTAATGATAGGAAACCTAACAACGTGAACTTTTCTTGCAACATGCCTTGCAACCACATTGTTGCAAATTACATTTGTTTCAAATTTCAATGTAGAACTATTGTACTGTCGCTTTTTCTTGGGGAGTGGAGAGACAATTGTAACTTAGGCAAAGTTTGTGTCATATCGCAACTAACACTATGAAGATGATTTCATCCCTTTAGTAGTAGAGATATTTGGATGTCTAACTAGTAGGTTAACAATTTCCTTCATTGACATGCCAACATGGTATGGTTAGCAAAGGGGTTTGGAAGTCTTCTTTCAATTTTACGTTCATTTTATAGGCAAAAGGTGTCGGTGGCTCTTCAAAAAGTTCAAACTATTACTATTTTGTAACGAATAATTGTGCTAGTAGGAGAGGTCTCTTCTAGGCTTGGTGTCTTTGATTTCTAGGTTTTTCGCCCATCTCCTTGCACAACTTGTTTCATGCTACTAGTGATGGGTTTAGGTCCTAGATTTTCTTGATTTCTCTTCTTAAGGCTCCCCATTATGCATTCTACACTTTCAGATTTGGTATTTTGTTTGGACTTCAATCTTTTTTTTTGTTCTCTTGTTCCCTTGCTGAGTGTTTTTCCTTTATTTATTAAATATACCTCATGCATGTAATTTGTGGTCCATCAACATTATTGAACTTCCATAGCCAAGGAAGGTTTTTCTCCAATTTTGTGAGGTAGGTGGAAGATGTGTGATCATCCAAAAGAGGAATGAACTATTTCTAGATAGAGGTTAAACAAGATTTTATTTTTTTTTAGGAATCTTGGTTGTTCTAAAGAACTCTAAGAATTTATTATCTAAATATGAGGATTTTTTACTTTTTTTGTCAAATATGGTGACCTAGGTATGTTTTTCCAAAAACATATTTTGTACCTTTTGCACTAGATTTTTCTTTTCGTCATTATGGTACAAATGTTTGGCACACAAAAAAAATTCCTACCAAGGTTTATTGTTGACTCATTTCCCTTAATCTTTATATTCCATTTGATTAAATTGATCTTAATTTCAAATTCAAAAGCCTTCACAAATGTATCCACAACTCATGTTGAAGATTTGACATAGTAGAATTATAGAGGATTTCATGCTGAATATTTCAATAATAAAAATATTTGATTAGATAAGAAATGAAAAAAATTCACTATTGAAAGTTTAATCTTCTTAGGTTTAGGCAATTTTTAAACTTACAAGTTTTTGGAAAATTGGACCATGACATGTTCCATTTATAGTTTTTTTAATTTTTAAATGAGGAGCTTAGAAAGGATCCATATGAAACACGCGGAAAATGAATGTTCAAAACAAAGTAGGAATCAATGATAATTGGATGGTCCAAGTTGTATAAAGAGTGAGTGCATCCACACAAAATGAAGTAAAGACAACTTATTGTGACAACCATTTTTTTGACCCAACCCATCATGCATTCCCACTGTTTCGTAACACAAGTAGACAACAAAAATTTGAAAGTTGTAATTTTAAATCCTCCCCAAGCTCAAAAAATTAAAATGCCAATGTTGATTGAGAAACAAGAAAGGGCATCACAAGGGTCGAAAAGATAATATGACATGTCCCTTATAACATAGGGATGTCAATTTTAAGGCCGAAAATTTGTAGGTGGTTTGGGGAATGGTCCAATATACTCTGCTTTAATGTTAAAAGGTTAAATTGCATATTTGTACTTGAACATGTTTTCAAAGGATGAAATTTCACAATTCAAATTTGAGGAACCTTACAAAAGCTTAATGAACCAAACTCAAATTTGAAGGATCTTACAAAAGCTTAAGGTACCTTCAAATGTTGTTGTAAGATTTCTCAAATTTAAAATTTTAGTTTTTTGCGATTGGTTAGGAAAGGAACAACAATACAAGAGAACGTGTCTTTTGCAACCAACCCATATATAACTAGATGTAACTAACTATCGCATGCAATTGCAAATGGTTACCTATGCAACTATATTTGAATTTTGGATGATTTCTAATCATCTCAACGAATACAGTTTGACTACGTGTTCCTTTTTCATTCTAAAAGATGTGCTTCTATGTTTAGTGTTATGCAAATATATTGTTGTATATACATCGCCATGTACATATATTTGTGTAACATAGACAGTTATAGAAAAAACAAATTTCCTAATGCAAAATTAGAAAAATTTGACCAAAAATGCATTAAAACCGTTGACATGGGGAGAATTAAAATTTGAAAAAAATTACCTTTTTTTGTTGGTTCACAAAAAACCAAAATCCCAAAAATGGATATTCTTTTTGGTTTTTTTTTTGTGTTGAATTTTTGTGTAAGGTAGTAAAATTAATACGAAAAATCAATTATAGCTTGCATTGCACCTCAATTTTCCTCCACAAATGATTTTTTTTTCCATGTGGTTTTTTTAAAAAGGGAATAACTATAACTCACTGTAAAATCGGGAAAAACTCCCAAAACAATAGGAAATTTGCTAAATTTTCCATTGGAATTTTTTTTTATGAAGTCGCAAATTTACCCCTATCAAATCTTGCCTAAATAAACATATGGGTTTAACTATACTTTAAATGTTTGATATGAAAAAACCCAAGTGGACTTTTGATTGATTGGTTTTAACTTCACAAATTCATGGGACATACAACACCATGTTTTGAGTGCTTAATTTTGATAGAATTTGTGAACACCACCTCCTATGTTCATCCAAGAATAACATGAACCCCAATTACCTAGTATTCCAACAAAATGGGTCTTGATTGTTGTCCAAAAATGTAGTACATCATATTGCACATTTTTCTTGCGACTCTTTCACCTATACATTTTCACATGTTATAACTAATGATTGTATCAATTTGTTTATGCAAGATAACGAATCAAGCTTCAAGCTCCATGTTAACCACAAAAATGAATGAAAAAAAAATCCAAATGGATTTGTAAAACTTGCACATGTTTAATGTTCAAGTTTCATCACCCAAATTGAATGCCCATATGAGCAAATAGCTTAAACCATGTGGCAACATAAGGAAAACCAAGTTTGTTGCCACTAAATATTGTCTTTCAATTACTTCATACTAAACAATAATCTATTGAAGCAAGGGTCCATAAGAAATCAAAATTGCATTGTCAAAATCTACTTTAAGAACCTCATGTGCCTTATCCTTGTACATGTTTATCAATTCAAGTGCATATTGCCCCTCTACAACTAATTTATCAATGGGAGATATGGCATTTGTAGACATTTGAATATATATGTCAGTGGTAGGTATGGCCCAATCGGCCATGAAATGTTTGCAACATTTCCAACATTTGAACTTTGCCTTGAGAAGTTATGGGAAACCCAATTAAGTTGAATCTTGCAATAGAAATGAGAGAGGGGAAAATTAAAATTAAAATTGGGAACGAAAAACACATCAGATTTTGGGAAATAACTTGAGCATCCACAAAATTACTCACATTGAACATAATTTTTGTAATGAAGTTATACCAACAACAAAGTCCACCACATAGATAGTGACACTTACACTAATGGGTAAATAAACATGTAAAACTATGACCTACTTCCATAATAATAAAAAATTATCCATACATTGACTCCACATGCAATTCTGAGAAATGTCTTGTCAATCCCCATGTTTAGATAGACGTGGTTTCTATATAATGCAATGATAATCCAATGATGGAACATATGGAAAAACATTCCAACATTTGCAAAATAGCCATACTTTTCACGCTACCATGTCCAAACATCGATTGTTTTTCAAACCTAAACAATAGTCACACTATGGATACTTTACCCACCTCATAGTCATGTATGAATAACAAGGGCATTTTGCACCCATATGATTACGATACTTCACATCCTCTAGTATTGGTTCAATTTCGAGTCTACATATAGTGGGTGCCATTATAACATAATATGTGATATGTATGGTTATGTGTTTTGCCTAGTGTCTTTCTAGTTTATGCTAATTTGTTGAATACACCACCCTACCACAAGATGGTTAGGGGTGAAATCACACCTTAAGCATGTGACTATCTACATTTGGGTTTTGCAAGGGCCATGTTCTAACCTAGCCATCCACAATTGCAAGAATCTATAACCACATAGTTGCATCCCATGCTTGGGGCTTGTAGCCCATAGGCATCACATCTTGGAACATACTAGATTTGAGCATACCTTAAAAAATGAATGAAAATTTTGTTGAATGGATTGACTTTGCCCATCCACACACCTATTTGTGTCATGAAACAAGTTTGTAGTTTATAACTTGTTGGTGCACATTGTTAACAAATAGGAGATCTACTCAAGTGCAAACATAAATCTTTATTGAAAGGAAACTACAACATAATGCTCACAACACAAAACACAACATCAAGAACTCTCCAAGGTTCTTGTCACAAGAAATACA
>Ga0209611_10007620_pt1 | contig 17273 bp, 19 predicted proteins | sample S1TSphgellanicum_3_FD_187693 | JGI IMG/M metagenome (GOLD analysis project Ga0209611, IMG submission 187693) | Host-associated microbial communities from peat moss isolated from Minnesota, USA - S1T2_Fc - Sphagnum magellanicum MG (SPAdes) (version 2) | ecosystem: Host-associated > Plants > Peat...
TTTTTTTTTTTTTAGGTTTTTGTTTTTTTGTTATTTTGGGGGTGGTGTTTTCCAATTTTGTACAAGACTCAAAAAAATTGGCAAATTTTAGCTGAAGTCTGCACAAGCTATCTTTAAGTGTCCATTCATTCCTTTCAGTTCATTTCATTTACTGCCACCCCCAACATGAAAGCATTTTTTTGCACATGGATTTCTGACACACCCCATTTGTTCCTTTGAGTTCCACTGAACACTACCACTACTTACTTACTGCCATTGCTCTTCTTCAGATGTGCACTGTGGACTGTGGTGTAATACTAATAAAGCAGCAGCATGCAAAAATGGTGAAAGTCATTGATTCTCAGTCTATTTTTAAAAATGGAAAAAATGGCAAACCCATTCAAGTATTCAAGTCCAAAGATTCAACAATCCAAGAGCATAAGGACACACACTAACAGATTGAAGAATCCAAGAGCATATAAGTACACAACACATCAGTGGGTGTTGCCCAATCCTGGCTTTGTGCACAGATCAGTAAGGTACAACACATCAGGGTTTTTTTGTTTTTCTTTTTCCTGCAATTTTATGACATAGAAAAGTTGGCAAAAATTTCCAAAAAATTAGCAGAACTAGTCAAATTTACACTTGAGAAACACATTACCAAAACTTTCCCAATTTTTTGTCAATGAAATTTGTCTCAAAAAAAAATTCACTGGTACAAATTATAAGCCATGGGGGACCATGAAGGAAGGAAGGAAGGAAGGATGCATGTTCAATTACAAGGCTGATCATCAGTTTCACCTTCAAAGCTTTTCAGGTTTTTTGCTCACATTTTTCTCCACCCAAAGAGGCAAAATGGGTGGAGAAAAATTTAAGCAAAAAAAAAAACATGCATCCTTTGTTTTCTTTGCTTCAAATTTGTCTCATAACAAGTTGGCAACACAAGTCAGTTGTGCTTGTTGGCACACACACCCAATACCCGACACATCCTGAGTCTTGCTTCTTGGGGAAGAGGAATTCTGCAAATTTGTACAGTTTTAGTTTTCAGATGTTTGGCTTGAATCAGAGTATAGAAACGTTTGGTACCCGGCAATACAATTGGGAAACTCACTCTGTTTCATCAACAACAAGAATTGGCTCTTCAAAACACATTATCAATGACTCTTTAAAGCTCCAAACAGCATTTGCTTCTTCTCCTATTCAACCACCAGCTGAAATCAAAGTCCTTGGCCTTCTCTGCCAGCAAACTTAATTTGCTAGACAGGTGGGGAACATGCATTCTCAAAACAAGCTCACACAATTTTCTTGTTTCTACACAAATTCTTTTGCCTTTGGAGATGGTTGATGAGTTTGTCAAGTCCTCCTCACATATGGTGTTTTTTTTTTTTTTGGCTTGTAAAGAAAGAGAAGCTATATACACAGTGAACAAAGGAGTCTCTTGCAGATTTTACATACAAGAGATTATTGGATTCAAAGCTCTAGGCTTATGTTTTCCTTACATGTCTGCATCCATTGAACTCAGCCCCAATTGGAGAGCCGTGATGGAAAATGCAGGTAAGGTTAGTCGCATATTGGGTCCTGCAGTCTCTGCCTTGCTTACTGTGGGAACCACCTGCATACCCACATCAACAGCAATCATCATTTTGTATAGAAATAGCAAAAAACTCAAATGCAAATAATTCATAAAACACACACGACAAGGAGCGCAGTCATGACCCGTGTTGCACAGTTATCAGAAACAGGAACTGACACCTGGTGGTTATATCACAGCCAATTCCTAGGGTTCATCACCATGTTCTCAAAAAAGAATTCAAAGAACCCAGATCTGATTGATATATAGCCATGGTTCTCAAAATTTTGGCAAAAATATCAAATAACCGCTGCCTTCATAGCTGCTGGTTCTTTGATGAGAACTGCTAGTTCTTTGGGTGCGGGTTTTTATTTATGAAAAATGACTGGAACCGGCGGTTCTTTGACTCTGATTTTGGGTTTAGACAGAGTCAGTAATGATATTGGCTAGCACTCAAGACACATACCTAAAGAAGCTAAGTCAATAGTATGCTCGATTTGAGCAGCAAAAGTTAGTTACCATTTAGGAAGATGAGATGCATGTGATAGAATTTTTGTGATGTTGTAGTCACCACATTTGAGACTTTAAAAACTCTGAAGGAGTGATAGAAAATATCCATTTCAAATAACCAGAGTGGGTGTTGTCACAAACCTTTGTGGGGTGGAAAAATGAGTTTTCGTCCATCAGATTGGCAGATGTGAGGACGGTCATCGATGAATCCAAGGCTTGGATCTTGTCTGATGATGGGATATTGGTTATTACAAGCTGTAGATTAAGTGCAGTACCTCCATAATTTACTGCCTGCATCGTGCACCGGAAATACATGTGAGTTGGTGATGAAATTCAGCAATGCTATCTGGCAAATCATGAAGTCCGATTCAGTATTTTGACTGTAAGAGATTAGTCTGCAATTACATGAGAGAGCAAAAGAAAGAACACAAGCTCACTTTGATGACCAAGTAATCGGAGCCAGTTGAGTCGTTCTTTGCACGTAAGGCAGACATAATGAGAACATTGTTGGTGGCAGCATCAGCCTGCACTGTAGAATACAAAAGAGAGGCATTGTTTGAGTGCTTGAAAAATTGCTGCATCCAATACCCAGGTGTCCCATATTGTTGCCACGAGTCAAACACAATTGCATCAGGATTCCATCTGTCAAAGTCACACACAACCCACAATTCGTGTAAGTATGTACCTGTCAGGGTATGATTGTAAATGGTTCTGCAGAAATACAGATCCATTTACAATCATACCCATATGGACCATTTTACAATCATACCCAACAGAGAACACCTATGAGTGAAAAAATCGAGACAAAAAAAAGTCACAAAAGTAGAGGATGTTTCTAAGGCCTCATTCTGATGACACCTAGAATGTCAGTGAATGAAATTAGTGACGAACCTTGATGATTGAGTCAATAGAAAAATTAGCCCAATTTGCACAAATGGAAGATCTCAGATATGCAACTCCAAAACACATCTTGTTACCTTCGGTCATTGTTGTTCACAAAGAGAGGTGCGTAGCTTGCCAAGCTCACTACATCACTGATTCATAAAACCCCCCAAAAGTATAGCAAAAATTTCGTCAACATACACAATGTGAATACAACCCGTGAATCCCAACAAAACAAAATGCACACAATAAAAATGCACATAGCACTTACAGGCCCATACACTTTAGGGTTTGTGGTTTATAGTTTTTTTGGTATGACTATAGTGCAGTCTGACAGTTCAAGACAATTAGCAAACCTGTTGAGTTCAATGCCAATGAGGAAGCCTGCTTCTGCAAGTCCAGCAAGAAAACTGCCTCTTCCTGCATCATTACCTGTCACCGCATATTCACTCACAAACACCTAAACAAAGATCACCAGTCATTCATTGGGACACATTTGTGCAGGAGTGTATGAGTGCACAAGTTGAAGTATGGATTACACAAGATGGGTCAAAAAGAGGGGTAATGGGTGAATACATAAAATGGGTGGAAAAGGTGGGTAATTGTGAATACACAAGATGAGTGTACAAGTACCTTGGGACCATATCGTGATGTGTCATCAAATTGATGTCTCATTGCAAAGAGATTATTGGCTGATGTATATACCTGTTTTGCAAATCCAACACGTTTTTGTCAAATCCTTGTGAAGCAGCAATAGCAAAGCACAAAACAAATGTATAAACCGTAAAGTCTTCCTTTTGGAACAATCTTAAAGAAAACAAGAGAGAAACATTCAGGTGACTTTTGTTAGAGGGTGGACAAAATTCTATTGAATCCTAGATCAACATATCTTTTCCTTGAAAAGTTGGGGGCATACATGATAGTCATACAAGTCGGCAGGATGATCAAGAGCTGATTTAGAGCCATCACAATTGGATATCAATTGCATATCGGGGTACTTGGCTTTGATAGCCTCATAAAACTTCATGTAATTCCCTGATGGAGGAATTGAACCACTAACAAAGTCAGATTGATAGAAATGCACATTATTGGAAACAAAACTATAAGATAAATGTGTGTCAAGTACATACTAGAGAATATTAGTTTTCTTTAGTTATTTATTGTTGGAACCCAGTTAAGTGCAAATGGGTGTTAGAGCTTTTTTGTGTTTTATCTGAAGGAGAGTGTCTTTGGAGTCCCATCTTTGATGTTATGAGATTCCATAGCACAGCAAGAGTGTGACATGTGGTTGATGCCAAGTTATGGTTTCACTTATTGTTTGTGCTTTGGGCTTGGATTCCTACAATTGCAAGTGAGTTTCATTTTGTAAATTTGTGTGCATGTTTTTATGTGTGTGACTTTGTTGTGATAGTGTTGGGTGTCAATCTAGTAGCACACAATACATGTGCATTATTGGATAACTACAACAAGGTCTTCAATCAAGCAAGAAGTTTCTTTGGATAAAACCCCAACTTGAACGGAATAAAGATAAGAGTAATGTGTTGTTTACCTCGATAATATGGCTTCCAGCAATCCTCATTACCAATTGCCATGTAACGGAGGTCAAAAGGATCAGGATGACCCATTTGTGAGCGCAATGCACCCCAAGTGGAATTCGATGGTCCTCTTGCAAACTCAATCCCATCCAAGGTATCCTACAAAGGTGCACACAGCAGATGTGTAATCCAGTTGCATAATACATTCTCATGATTGTGTTCCTAAGTTATTCAATATCGGGAGTATGCAATTGTAGAAGAAAGTATGGAGAGACAACAGCACACTTACCAAAACGTAGGCCCCGATCAATTCGGTTGGCACTGACTCTTGATGGCTAATGCCTGCAAAAAAATTGATCAATTTTTGTAGTATGGGTTAGTGCTTGATCATGTGAAGCCCCTCTTTTTTTGAAAGTACTGTGAACACATTTTCCATGTTTGAATCAATCATTGACAATGAAGCAACTCAGATCATTAACTTTGGGCACAAAATAGTAAATGATTATGTACATAAAACATTCTAAGCTGCTCAAGAGAATCATGCTTTGAATTTGTTAGTAGAATCAAAGGCTTTAAAACACATCAATGTCTAGAGTATCACACCGTTGTTGAAGACCCAGATTGGTAACGCTCCCAAATCCTCTGCTAGCTGATCACCCACCATGTACAACTTTCCTTTGAATTCATACCCAAAAATCAACAAGGGAGGCAAAACCTAATAATACATCAGCATACAGAACAGAGGCCAACAAGACAGTAGATGTGAAGAGGGGGAGGGGGAGTCAAGGTGACCTGCAAGCCCTCAAAGAAGCCAAAGCCATCATCAGTCCAATAGTTCCAAACATCACCATAGTGTCCAGGCCGTTCTTCATATGGGCCCACTGTCTCACGCCATCTGAATGAATTTATCAAGCGATCACCCTCCACAAAACATCCACCTACACAAAGAAATATAAAGTAACAATTTTCACAACAAGTTTGCAAAAGACATTTCCTGGATCACATGACACGCAAATGATGTCAAATTCACACACCCAAAACAAAGAACTTGTAGGAAAGAAATTGTGATGATACAATCAATTGGCAATGAAAAAATTAGTATGCTTTTTATTTATTCTTTTTTGAGTTGGTACCTGGAAATCGGAAAAAACCTGGCTTCAAGTCTGCAAGCATGAGTGCAAGCTCCTTACGGAATCCATGCCCCTGTATCAAATTTCATTCTGGTTGCTAACTGAACCACAATGTGAACAGAATCTAAGCTTGAAATGTCTCTGTGGGCATTGCAGAAACTTGGTCACAAGGATATTATGAGTTGCTGACCAAACACCAATGCAAACAGATACTAACCTTGAAGGTATCTGTGGGCATAGCAGAAACTTGGTCCAACCAGAATACACTTCTATTCCTGCTTGTCAAAGATAGCCTTGCATAGTGATCACTGGCTGTCGCCTTCAACTCCAGTGATTGATTCAACCAGGTGTGGCATGTTTTTGAATCCACCCTAACCCAACAACCCATGCCATCCAGCTGATTGGATCATTTCCACACAGTTTGAAAACATCACATACAAACCCAAAAAGAATTTTGGAAAAAGATCTTTTTGCATTTTTTTGAGTGTGCATATTCCCATAATGAACCTGCCTGGAGCTCCATACATAAGCATTCACACAGAGAGTAATCCATTTGTGAGTTGGTTATGCTCTGGTTTTGAAATCTTTTTTCTTCAAAAATTTCAAAACTCTTTTATGAAAGTGTAAGGGATCCCTGCCATTTCTCAGATGCTATGCTATTTCACTTTGTTTATGCTATTTGAAGTTTCAAAGTGAGGAGTAGAGACTGACTCCACAGTCGTCTGTGCAAGAGTTTGTGATCCGTCTGCAGATGTGAATGAAACAGACAGACTCAATGAAGCAGTTGAGCGCAACCAAAACTTGACTTTATATGTTGCTCCTTCACGAATGTCCTGCAGAAAACAAACAAACAGAAAAAAAGATTAAAAATTCTGAAACTTTGTATGTGTGTGACAGACAACACAGGATGACAGACAAATAGAAAGGCAAATGATTCAAAGAGCGACTGACCATTCCCCAAAATCCAGGGTTTGAGACACCGACACCTCTGTGAGGACATTGATTGCTGCTGCTGCTGTCCTCGGCATCGCACAAAATTGCCACTCTTAACGCAACAGGGTTTTTAACAAAAGGGGACGAGCGATCCGTCCCAAGAAGAACTTGTGTTTCAGTTCCTACTGCAACCCATGGGCGTATGTCTGAAGGTGTATTCAGGCCACCTGCCTCAAACCCTAAAATTCTCCCACCATGGGAATGCTTAGAAGAAGTGACAAATTTTCAACACATAACACAAAACATCCGCATGTCTGTTCACAACACAAGGGAGAAATTGCAATGTCTTGCCCCCTGATAACAATAAAGCTGCTGCTGGAAATCAATAATTAGAAAAAAACAAAAGAGTTGCAAAGAACCACCTCGGTTTTGCACAAGCTCTGCCCAAAGACCACCAGTACCTGCATGATTAATCTCCTGCAAAACTGCCGATTGTTAACATATCTGAACACAGACAGAGAGAGACACGATGACCAATAAACAAGAAGTGTCTGAACACTGCACAACAACATGATCTGAAATGTACTTCCAGAGTTCAAATGAGCTTTGTTTGTTTTGTCATGCAAAAGAAAAAACTAACAAACTCTAAATCTCAAACTCTCTCTGCACACACATGGATGATGAAAATTGTGAAAAAAGAAAAAAAAAATTGATGAAAATTCACACAAAACAAGAATTGGGTCAAAATCAATTTTTACCTCAAAGAATAACCCAAAAAGGGTAGATGGTATGCGGTGTCCAGAACTGCTGCTTGCATCCACAGTGAAAGTCACAGTTGGATTCGTCTGTGTGTATGCTGGTAGCATGTGATTTGATGCATACGACAACACCAAAACAAAACAAAGTACTCTGCAGCAGCAAGTTGCAATCCATGACCAACCCACCCACCCAAATCGACAATTTATTCTCTCATGAGTTCTTCATCATCAACAAGCAATTGACAAATTATAAAACAAAGGGTACTACGAGAATACCATCTACTACTGTTGGTGTTGAACAAACAAATTCTTTCAACTGCTGTAGCACTGTTTTGGAGTTTCCACTATGGTATATGCATATTTCTTGCATTCTTCATCATCTTCATGGATTGAGCAAAAAACCAAAAAACCAAAGAATTTCTCTTCCTATACTACACACTCTCAAGAGGATATTTACAGAAACTGTTTCTGGAAGGAAGGAAGGAGTGTGACATTTGCAATAATGGCCATCTAATTTCCACAGAAACCTAACCTTGACCTAATTCTCTTCTTCTTGTACAGACAGAGAGTTTTCAGGACATTTTTGTTTTTGTTCTCTCACCCAAGAATCAGTCCAGAGAGCTGCAACACTCTGCCATTGGATGCTCCCAACTCCAACATCTTTTGATCCTGATACAAATTTGATGGGAAAAGAAACTACACAAAAAATAGAAAAATTCTCTAGCTCTCTTTTCTTTTTGCACTCAAAAAAGCTTTGACTCTTTTCTTTGACACTCAAAAGCTTGCACCCAATTATTGCAACACAAATTGCTTCAAAGCTCAAAGCTTTTGTTTGACATTCAAAAATTGCACCCAAATTATTGCATCACCCAAATGCTTCAAAGCTCGAAAGCTTTTGTTTGCCACTCAAAAGCTTGCACCCAATTGCATCAAAAAATGCTTCAAAGATCAAAGGTTCTCTTTGGCACTCAAAAGCTTGCACCCAATTGCACAACAAAATGCTTCAAAGCTCAAAGCTCTTGTTTGGCACACAAAAGCTTGCACCCAACTCCAACACCAAAAAAAATGCTTCAAAGCTCAAAGCTCTTGTTTGGCACTCAAAAGCTTGCACCCAATTCCAACACCAAAAAATGCTTCAAAGCTCAAAGCTTTTGTTTAGCACTCAAAAGCTTACACCCAATTGCACAACAAAAATGCTCCAAAACTCAAAGCTTTTGTTTGGCACTCAAAAGCTTACACCCAATTGCACAACAAAAATGCTCCAAAACTCAAAGCTTTTGTTTGGCACTCAAAAGCTTGCACCCAATAATTGGAAATGCTTCAAAGCTCAAAATCCAAGCTTCAAACTTCTTCAAAATGAGACAAGATCCAGCACAAAAAAAAGACACCATCAAAACACCACCATCAAAACACAAAACACAGTCCTTATCATCATGAAGAAGAAGAGCTCAGAGAAGAAGAAGAAGAAGAAAAATAATTAAAATGCAACAAAAATCAAACAACATCAAAAATTCAAAAGAAAACAATGTGAAAGTCAAATTTTTTACTTTCCTTTCTAAAAATTGTTGAACTTGGGTTTCTTTCTTCTTAAAAGTCTTGATGTATACCTACCTACTTAGTCTAGTTCTTCATTGGTTTTTTTTTTTTTTTTTTTTGGGTTTTTTTTTGTTTTTTTTTTTTTTTTTTTTTTTTTTTTTTTTTTTTTTTTTTTTTTTTTTTTTTTTTTTTTTTTTTTTTTTTTTTTTTGGGGTTTTTTTTGGGTTTTTTTAATTTATAATTTTATTTTATTTTTGAAAGTAGGGGTAGGTGGGGAGGATCTTTTAGGATAGATTTAATATTTATTTTTGACAATTTTTAGAAAATTAGGCTACCCAAAGTTTTCTTTCTTCACATAGCCTAGTAGCAAAGTGATGACAAAGGACACCCCCCAAACTAAGAAAGGCGCTTTGAAAAGTGGCAACATTTCTTCAAAAACCCATTTTCCTCTCAATTATTTGCTATTAAAAAAAATTCAAGCAAATTCAAGCATCTATAAGAGAGTATTCCAAATTTTGAACCAATTTTTTTTCTCCTTGATTTTTTTCAATTCAAAAAAATAAAATCTAAAGTGACAAAATATTCTCTTTTTTTCTCCCCCTCATTGCCACAAACAATAATAAAAAGCCATTTACACATGTCATGCCCCAATTTCCATGTTATGTGAAATTCTTGACCCAAAACTATGAAGTCTTTTAAATTAAAATGATGAAAATAACAAAAGAATGGAAATACTGAAAATAATAAAATTGATGTTTTTAATAATAAAAAAAGGTAAATAGTAATAACTTACATTAAAAAACTTGAATCCAATGTTTTTATAAAATTTTAAAATATAATATAATACCTTGGCAACTTTGACACATGTCTATGGAATGATTAATATTGAATTTTTTCATTTTGACAAATAGAATATTCTTGAACATTCAGTATTTTCCTTCACAAAATTTTGTTAGGTGATATTTTAGAATTATAAATTTCTAAAAATAATATAAATAGTGTGGATGCTACTAAGGTAGTTGGGTAGTAGAGTTTTCTTTACCTCAAAATGTTTTTTTTTAAAAGTCTTAAAACTTTGTTGTAGAATTCTTCATTTATTTGGAGCAACAATAAAAAAAATTATCACATCACATGTCATGAAAAATCCCTAACCCCCCAAACTATGGATTTTTTTTTTTCTTGAAAATTAAATGATATTTTAAATATACTTAAAATAAAATAATTCTACAATTCTAAGATGGTTAGAAACCATGTGCATAATAGTGCACACACCTAGTGCTTTGGGTTTTTTTTTGCCATGTCCAAAAATTCCTCAACACAATTGGCATGGATTGGTGAAGATTTGTGGGAGGCACAACACCATATGGTAAGTATGATGAGGTTGAGTTGTTTGACAAAGCAACCTCATCACACAAAATGATAGAAAAATACACACAAAATGGGCACCCATCACACACAAAATTCACATGATTATGGACTACCAAATGTGCACACAATAATGTACTTAAAAGGCATTTCCACCCATACCTCCTATTTGGGCCTCTACTAAGAGCTTACCACATCCATTGTAGTGTGTGCTAATCACCTAGTATTTCCCCACCCCCACCCAAACCCTAAACCCTAAACCTAAAAATATTGTATAATACAACATGACAAACCAAGCCAATGCCACCACATGAGTCAATCCAAAACAATCATTTTCTACTCATTTTTTCTTTTATTAACCCCTCTTGAGATGATCACCCTTTTTCATCTCATCTCACCCTTTGCGTGTTGAACTTAGTTTCACACTATTTTAAAAAGGCTGTATGTACTTCACCCAAAAGTTTGTGTGCAAACTCCAAATACTCATCATCTAAGTACATCCCGCAATTGTGGTGGTGAAAGACCATTTTGGGTAAGTCTAAATTTGACTAATTTTGCAGAAAATGAACACATAGGACCAGCAATGCGGCTTTGAGTTGTGATTACATTTCAGGGTTGTAGTATGAAATCGTTTCAGATTTACATGTTCTGAAGACATTCTTCTCTCGTAGCATGTTTCAAATTCATTTCGTGCTCATGATTGCATGAGAAACACTTGGTTTTTGTCCATAATAAGACGCTGAGCACAAATTGCTTCATAGCTTTGAATATCCAACAATGAGCAAAAATGAACATAGTATCAAACATGTGGTAACCGTCCCTGAAACACTCTGACATGCCATCCAAGAGTATGTGTGACTATTCCTTTAATCATAGTCAGCTTTCTCTACTGACCTTTTCCGGTCAATAGATTCTCACATAAGCCAACATACCCAGGTGGAACAAATTTTGACAATAGAGTAAAATGGGGTAAAATCCAAAGAATCATGTAGAAAAAATTGGATCCTCAAATAGCTCCACATCACCTTTGGCCAAATATCCAAGAAAGCTCAAGTCGCTATTTGCATAATTGATTCCCTATTCTCAGAAACAGAGTTCAAAACTGGAAGCTGTCTTTTATGCTCCTTTATGTGCACACACTTGGTTCATTGAATGTCTTCTGGCCACATACATATATGAACCTCAATCCAGGAGTTGCATGTGGTTTCCATAAAATCCCATTGGAAAGGTCAAAATCTTGTTCCCCATAGTCTCTCTTGTGCCCTTGATGATCCTCAAATCACCCACTTGAACCACTTGGTGTCCCTGTAGCTATTACTTCTGGATGCAAAAGCTCAAGATTCAGTTAATCCTAACAACCTTACATTCCACCTCCTCGCATATGTGCTCCAAGCTCACCAAACTGATCATCCGCTTCCTCTGTATCGAATGCAAGGCGGACCGCATCCAATTTTGACTTGAGGATTTCGATTGCGTTGATAAACATTTGGGAGGCCTTTATGGCTCCTGTGGACTCGACAGTGAAAATGAAGCTATCTTCTTTGCTGTAGATCTCTACCAAGCCTGTCTTCCCCATGGCCTCTGCCTTCTTGATCACTTCTTCATCATATGTATATGCTTCTGGGTCCACTACCACCACCTGCAATGTGGTGACTCAATTCAATCACCAAAACATCATGAATTTCTTGCTGTGTAATTCTTCACTTTCAAGTTCAAAAGGGTACTCAAAATGTATGCCCAGGTTTAGGGTTTCCATGATTTCCATATGCTGCTGGCTGCAGGATACAAAATTAGACCAAACAAATGATCAACAAGGTAGAGAATGTAGAGAAGTGAACACTAAGATCAGAGTCCACAATCAGTCTCATAAGGGAGGCTGCACGACACTCATGTACTCACTTGTTGAGAAATTGGATCAAGTTCAAAGACTTTAGTTGGGCTACTTTCCACCCACTCTCGCTTCTCATCCAGGGATAGCGATTCCATCAGCGTCTCATTGATGTGGATATCTGGCTCATATTGGAAAGTCACAGTTGCAGCAGGTGACCACTTGGCATGGTCCTTACCGATCCCCTTTCTGGCAATTGCCCGTAGCTTCAACTCCTGTCCTTTCCGCAGCTTCACAATCAAGATGCCCCTGTGAAAACCAAACCAAACTGAAAAGAATGTTTGATAAAGCCGTTGAGAAGGGAAACTAGTCAGTCTTTGAGAATCTTCGACATGCCAAGACTTTCTCATCAAGATGTAATACTACAAAGTGGAAGGCATACATGGAACTGCTGAGCAACACCAAAGGTGAACAGTTTTTCTTTCTTTTGGAAGCAGGGGGATGTGTGGTGGGAACATCACCATAGGCATTGAATGAAAGAATGAATACCTGTGTTCTGGGGGATCGAATCCACTGACATCAGCCTGGCGGCCTGCTGAATCTACAGGCACCACATCAGGATCCGAGCTCTGCAAGTCATGGCTTGTGACGTCTAGTGTCTGCTCTGATGTGCACTTCACATTCAAGTGGAACTCGATTGAGCAAAAGTCACACCTGTGCGTTAGCAGAAACAGGTTCTCATCATGCTGGACACCAGCAGTAGTTTACAATCCACCATGACAAAATTCTGTGACTTGAACCCTAAACCCTTCTTCCACAATGCTTAAGATGGAGCATGGATAATATGACCACAACAGCAACACATGCACAGAGAGATCCAGAGAGAGAGATCAAAACCGTAGCCAAGGAGCTTCAAACCCTAGGGGCTCATAGAAGGTGAACAACAAACAGAAAGGTGGGAGGGGGGAAAGAGAGAACCTCCCATCGCCGTCACAGGCATCGCAGTCGCGGGAGAGACGCATCTCCATGGCGCGGTCGCTGATGAGCGGGATGAGGCCGAGCCTGTGCGCGAGGAACTCGTCGTTGAGCACTGAGGAGTTGGTCTCGATCTCCACCAGGTCGATGGCCAGCGTGGGCACCTCCGCGATCATGATGCGCCGCAGCGCATTGGCAACGCTGGCGTCCGTGTCGCGCAGCTCGAACTTCATCACATCGTCCTTCATGTCGCGGATGCGCACTGTCGGAAACCGCTGGTACGACACATTCTCCATCTTCTTCTTCTTCTTCTTCTTCTTCTTCTTTCCGTCCTCTTCTCAGCTCCCAAAGCTCCTGCAAAGCTCCACTCTTTAAAGCTGCTCCAAAGCTCCACTCTCTAAACCTCCAAAGCTCAAAAGGTCCATCGCTAGACCCTTTTTGCAAGAACCAAAGAGCTCAACTGTGAAATGCCCGGGTCTGGTCTGTGCACATCAAAGAGTCAGCAAGTGGGTGATGGGAAATGAAGGCGTGCGCGTTCGCCAAGAACAGGTATGAGAACTCCACGACAAACAACTTTTAGGGTTTGAAGCTCTAAGGCTAGGGTTTGGTTTAGAGAGAGATCTCTTTTCCTCTTTCTCCCTCTCTCTGTGTCTGTGCAACGTTGGAGAGAGAGAGAAAGAGAGATAGAGATGTGTTGGAAGGGATCGCAGGCGAGGTTGATGGCAGCAGGCAAGGATGCGGGGCTTACAGGCACAAAACTCAAGGTGAACCGCTCCCTAAACCCTGAACCCTAAACCTTGAAGGAAGGAATCTGGTAATGCGCTTTTGTTGGCGCTTCGGAATTGTGAGGAAAGAAAAATCCATTCCTGTGCAGCTCTTGAGTCTAACTCTGGTGGGCATTTCACTAAATGCTGCAATGTCTTGCAGTTGGACTTAGTACCAAGGACATGACACCCAAGGAGATTGTCTTGGAGAGAAGACACTGGATCCCACAGCAGGAGGAAACCTGAACTCCCCTAGCTTTTTCTTCAATGAGGAAACAGCAAAACAAAATTGCAATTTTTTCTAGCTCAAGTTGATTTAGAGAATGAACAAGATTTGAGAGAGAAACCTTGGATCCAACTGAGAGCACTCAGGGAACATAAAAGTGAAGCTGTCAGGACTCATGGCACTTACTCCTCCTCCTGCTGCTGCTGTTGTTGTAGATCTTCCATCGTTGTCTTGCATTTTGCTCAGCCTTTGTTGCTACTTGTAAACTACTACAAGCACATGTCTTATTCCAACAATTGTGAAGTCATCCTCAGGAGGGCTCACAACAACAAGAAGAGATGGCAAATACCCTTCTTCTCCATCATCATCATCATCAAGAAGAAGAGATTTATGGGTGGCTGTGCAATTCAATTTTTCTCTGATCTTTCAGGGCTTTACTTTGAAATGCTTGATTGGGCACTTGTCATGGGACTCACAGCAACAAGAAGAGATGGTGGCAGCCTCCTTCTCCATCATCATTATCATCAAGAAGAAGAGATTTGTTTCAGGGTTTTCCTTTGAATTGACTGATCGGGTACTTCTCAGTAGGACTCACAAGAAGAACAAAAAGAACAAGAGATGTCAGCCACCCTTCATCATGAAGATCAGGAAGAAGAGATTTGTGGGTGGCTGTTGCAATCCAGTTTTTCTCTGATCTTTTAGGGGGTGTTCTTTAATTGCCTGATTTGGGTAGATAGTTGACAGAAGAAGCAAGAGATGGCTGTTGGTTTCCTTCTTCTACTGTGCTGCTGTTGCTGTGCAGAGGATCTAAATAAAAGAACAGCTGATGCTGAAGCCATGTTGCTTGCTGCGCTGCCCAGATTTTGCAAAAAGCTTCTTTACTGCTATTGCAGTTGAGAGGCGTTTCTGTGTCGTTTTTCCCCTGTTTCTGACATCTGGGTTCTGCTGCAAACGGCTCTCTACTAGCCACTGTTTTGGACCGTTAGCCGTTCTCTCTCTCTCTCTCTCTCTCTCTCGCGACTCTTTTTTCTCCATCTCATCACGCCTTTCATTCCTACTGTCGCGATTATTGTCAGAAGAAAAGGCACTCCTGCGTTCCGCTTCTGACGCAAGAACCGTTTCCTGCAGCTTTCAGTCATTGTGCCTGGCCTTATTCATTATTGCTCCCACTTCACATTGTCAGATCCTGCTGCATTCGCTTGTTCTGTCGTTGCCGAAGCTGCTGCTGCTGATTCTTCTTCTTGTTCTTGTGTCGAGCTTTCGAAGAGTTTTCTGCATAAATGTTTCTTACCTGCTTCGGACAGAATTCGCATTGAGGCTTCCTTCAGCATTTCTTCTCCGCGTTCATTTGGAAGACGAGTTAATCGGTATCGGTTCTTGAGGAGCAAATATATTTGGTCATACACAGATCGTTTCTTTTGCATACAAGAAAAAGCTGAAGACGCACAGAGAGAGAGAGAGAGAGAGAGAGAGAGAGATCCCAAAGGGAAGAGTGTCACATGTCGCAGATGGCGCTCAGAAACGTGAATGCTGTTCTCCTGACAGAAAGAAGGAATCGTAGCAACAGTGGCAAGAAGAGAGCAATGAAAGTGGAGTTGTTGTCAGGTTGCAATGACGAAAACTTGGATCTGAGCAGAGGAGTTGCTGCTGCCAACGGCTGCCATTTCCAGCAACCGCCTACTCTGCCTGCTTACAGAGCTTCCCAGGAATCCACCTTCGCAATGGAGACTGCTCCAGCAACCGAATTTGGGTCAGCAGAACTCGAGTACGTAGTTTCGGAAGATCTCAAGGACTTGGAGGATGCACATGTGCAATTGACGGTAAGAATTCCGGCCTCTCTTCTTCTTCTCTTTTCTTCTCTCCTTCTTTTCCAACCCTAAACCCTCAACCCCACTCCTCTAAAGTTTCCTTGCATTGTCCCAAGAATCTGTGCATTTTTCTCAAGTATCTTTGCATTGTCCCAAGAACTAGATCACCTTCATGGACCCAACTAGATGCTGCTGCTGCTGCTGCTGCAGAAGAGTGTGGAGAGTTGGAGATTTCTGTGCTGATGAGAGTGAATGTGCCGCTCACCTTGGGCTTTCTGTACTGGGTGGGGGTTTGGACATGGCAGACTTTGTTGGAAAGACTGGATTCAAAGGAGTGGCTTGTGGTTTGTGAGGCATTGACCCATACCCGGCAGCTTGCCATTTTCCATACCAAGCTTTTGCTCCCCATCCTGTAAGTTTTTTTGAACTGTTGCAATTCCAAGTGCAAATTCAGATCCATGCCAGAATGAAAATGGAGGGATGTTGTGTCTTGTAAACAGGATTAAGGCAGTTCTACCTTCCAGAAAATGCAGTCCAAAGAGCAGTACTTTATATGCATCTCAAGAAGCTCTTGCTCATTTGAAAAGCTTTCCTGTGAAAGAAATGGTTTTGAAATGTGTAACTTGATCCCAAGCTTTACTTAATTTTCAAATGTGAGTGTTTGTTCTTCAACACCAGCAGGCTTGGTCGACATGATCACCACCCTCTGATATGATTTGCATGTCAAACAGAGATGTGGTGGTGGGTTTGGTTATCAAGTCTGTGAAAAACCCAAGAAGTGCTTTGTGCAAGACAGCACTCATGACATCAACAGACTTGTTCAAGGCCTACCGGGACCAGCTCCTTGATTTGTTAGATCCACTGGTATGAACCAAACTACATAATCTTCAGTGTGTTTGCTTACCTAATGTGGAAAGTAAACTGCAGAGATTACTCAATGTCACCAGGATTCTCACAACTAATGGTTAGCATGTATCTTTGCAGTTGCTTCAGCTTCTGTTGAAGGCAACCCAGGACAAGCGGTTTGTGTGTGAGGAAGCAGAGAGAACGCTCACAGGCATGACAACATCAATTTCTCCTCAGCCCATGTTGCAAAAACTGCAGCCTTACATCAGTCACCGTAATCCACGAGTGCGTGCTAAGGCAGCAATGTGCATGTATCAGTCCGTGTCAAGGCTGGTATGTCATCCCCTTTGGCAATGTATGTCAGTTTGGCATGCAGCTGGTTCATGCCATGAGGAGTTTTTGTTCATCTGAATTTGCATGGCCTTCATCAATTGTTCTTCAACTGCCACCTCCGGCTGTCATCTGTTGACATGAAATTTCTGTGGCACTCTTTTGGTTGTCATGCTCAACAAGTTGAGTGGTATACTTTCTACAAATGCAAGTCCATTTTCCAGTCTCAGAACTGTGCAGCATGTACCAGGATCGGGATTGCTGTAGTGTAAGACTGCTCACTGTGATAAATGTTTTT
>Ga0209611_10007623_pt1 | contig 17269 bp, 14 predicted proteins | sample S1TSphgellanicum_3_FD_187693 | JGI IMG/M metagenome (GOLD analysis project Ga0209611, IMG submission 187693) | Host-associated microbial communities from peat moss isolated from Minnesota, USA - S1T2_Fc - Sphagnum magellanicum MG (SPAdes) (version 2) | ecosystem: Host-associated > Plants > Peat...
CCCGAGTAAGACTTGTTGCCTGGTTGCAAGCAACTGCAGCTGTACATCATAAGCTAGCCTGAGCATGCGATTTGAATGTACCTCAGAACTGACACGTGAGAGAAAGTGCATGGTCTGTTGCCACCAAAATATTGCTAGGGGAAACCTGCCAAACTCTGCCAGCACGACGTAACTAAATGTTGTGGTGTTGACCCCCAGCAACGACTTCAGAAAAGCCCGATGAACCACCTCTAATTGTTCGTGTGTTATGTGGTCTAACCATACTTCACACCCATAGCTAAGCACTGGTTTGACTAGTGCATCAAACAGCTGGCATTGTAATGCTGGGTCAGAGATGCGCAGTTCTGCGCATCTGCGTCGCAATGCAAAAACTGCCTTTTTCCCTGACATTGCTAACCGCTGTATTGCCGCTTGCATACCTTTTGTGTCGTGCAGCTCAACACCTAGATACTTGAAAGAGTTTAGTTGCTTTAAAGCTTCGCCCTCATACTGAAAAGCCTGACACACAGACTTGCGTGCTTCAAACACAACAACCTTGGTTTTCTTGACATTCATAGTCAACTGACGCTCATAGCAAAAAGCTTGCAAGACATCCAGTTGCTTCTGTAATCCAGCAAGAGTGTGTGACATGAGAGCTAAGTCATCTGCATACAAAAGCAAGCGAACAGCTAGCTGTCCCAACATTGGTGGTGTGTCACCCTCCAAAGCATTCAACTGTTTCTCTAGGCCATCTATGAAGAGGCCAAACAGGAGCGGGCTGAGGGGGCATCCTTGTTTCACTCCGATGTGGCAGAAGAAAGTGGGTGTGAGCCCTTCCTCTGGATGGTGTAGGCAGGCCTGGTCAAATTAGTGATGTTCATTAACCTCTTGCTTTGACAACCATCACTTAAGACCTCTCCCCTTACCTTTGATGTTATCTTGTGCTGAATTGACCATTTCATCCAAAGACTACATCAAGTTAGAGCATAGGAACACTACCAACCATCTCACCAAAAGGTAAATTACATCCACACTAAGGCACTTAAAACGTCAACACACACAGTGCTCACATGAAATCAGCACAGTGCCATTTTGATAATGGCTAAAAAAATTTGCAAGCTTGACATTCACTGCTTAGACATAGCTTAGATAGATTTGTGATGTCAAATTGCATTTGGAATATGCTGGATGGATCAAGATTTAACCTAATGGATGAAGGATCAATTGCACATGATGATGATAGGCAGAAAGTGCCAAAACTTTTAGCAATCAATGATCATGTGAAATAGAAGGGTTTAGTTGAGCTTATTTACATTGTTGCTTTCTTTGTATTAGACTATGTTCATTGTTTGTTGCAAGTGATTTCCTTTTGGTTGTTGTTTTTCAAGAAGGAGTTTGCAATAGTGGGATGTTGGTGTTACTTTATGGATTTGTTGGTATACATTTCATGAGGTGGATCTTGTCAACCTTTGGATGTGTGTTGTTTGTCAAATGCAAGTTATGATGTGGAGATTACCAAGATGTGACAATGAGGATTTAAGGTGAAGTAAATAATTAGATGAAAAGTGTTTTTAGTTTTAGGAAGCTAAGCACGATTCCTTCAAACTTTTAGAGGTAGTCTTGTGTTTTTTTTATATATGATGCTAATGATAGAACCTTATGTTTATGTCCAAAATTCCCCAAAACTCTTCCACTATATATGGATGATTAGGTTGAACATAAGAAGTTGATTAGATGTTTCAAAATAGAGGCACATTTGGAAATGATGAAAGTCTTTAAGGAGTTTGAAAACTAGCTTGAAATTGTTTCACAACTTTAAGTTTTGTATATTTGAAGTTACTCTAGTTTTTGTTTTCTAGGATTTGGGAATGAATGGAAAGTGAGATATACTTTGGTGAGAACTCTAAGAGTTGCATAACCTAAATGTGGGGAATTGTGAAATCTACATTAGAAAATTCTTTTGTCCATGTTGTTACAAACTTTGATATGAAGGTTTTCTTTTCTTGCCTCAACTTTTGGGGGAAAGGTGTAGATTGGGGTTTTACAATTTTTTTACCAAAATGCTTGATGAGATCAATTGAGATCTGGTGGGATTCATGGGAGATGTAAATGGGAGAAATAGGATGTTTTGTTTTTGGTGGAATGTAGTGAAGGAACCTTGTAGTACAAAACCATAATTAAATGTGGAGGGGATTGTTCTATCATGAAACAATTATGATAGGCCATGATAGCTTGTGAAAGTAAACTCAAAGTGTGCTAATCCAAAATGTGCTTTAGACTCATGCAATAAGATTAGTTGTGTCATAGTAGTAGGGTTGATTAGGTTTACACCTTTGTTTTTATATACATTGAATGGAAATAAAGAAGTATCCTTGATTATATTGTCCAAGGAGAGTCTTCATTCCTCCTTTTTCTTTTGGTGATAGATCTAAGAACTTGGGAACATGGAATCAAATACCATTTTTGCATGGGAGAAAATTTGTGGCCCAATGTTGTTCCAAAAAATAGCACATTAAAGAATTGGAATAAGAATCAACATTCAAAACTAGAATGGGTTTTTAAAGGAGACGAAGACATTGGATCCTTTCAAAGTGCTACAATCAATTAGTATCATAAAAAACATTTTGGTGTTCACTAGATTTTTTGAAATAAAAGTAAGCAATATATGATTGGTTTAGCCTAGCTAATTGAACAATAAGTGGACTCAATTTACCTATTAATTACTTTCTATAATCCTTGCAAACTTCCTTCCACAAAAATCTTGATCAAAATTTCCTTGGATTTAGAATGACAATATTATAGTCAAAAAATCTACTCAATGACTCTACATGGTGGCTTGAAGCCTATCATGAAGCCTACTTTTAGGCCTTTCTAGTTCTTGGTCTCTATTGCAATGTTGTGTTGTTTGTTTCACATCACCAATAATCCCCACATGAATACATCCCATCCTTGAAATGATTGAAGCAACTACAATCTCTTGCAATAATCTTTCACTTCCTAATCTTGGAGATAAACTTTGTTGCAGTGTGGCAATCACAACATAGCCATATGTTATTGATTATGTGGATAAGTGTCTTTGGCAAAATGTTAATTAGCCCATATGGGATGGCTAGTTTCTCCCTATGGTAACACAAAGCCTATTTTTTATGTTGTTCATCCACATCATGCAATACAAAACGTATGTCAAGTACATAATTAGCCTCCTTGATATGTGTATGTAAATTGTCCAATATATGTACTCAATTTGCAACTATGATCAATCAATCCCTACAAACTGATAAACCTTACCATTGAATTCAATTGAGTTTTGGCATGTTTTTTTTGTCGAACCTTAATGTTCCATTGCCTTTCCATCATCACTACATCATCCCATTTACTAGCAACAACATATATGTTGGATAATAATACATATGTACCTATGTTTTGTGGCTTCAACTTAAGTTTCTTTTCATCTAGCCATTCCTACCTTTACTTTACAATGTAGTTTGTAGGCACCAAGTTAACGATCCCTACAAAACATTGTCTAGTTGAATTGGCATCTTCATAATGACATGTTGTGCTTATTTTATATATGTAGCCTACATTGCCAAGAATGTCAACCATGTAGCCATAATACTCTATGGCTGGTGGTAGATTTTTTAACTTAAGAAGTCAAATTCTATGATGTTAATACTAAAGCAAAAGGAGGATGGAAACATACTAACAACTAATTAACTACATATTTAGAAGTTGATCCAATGTGAAGGTGCACACTCCCTAGAAAAAGGGGATAACCCAAGGATTAAATAGGTGAAAAGGGGAGAAAGAAAAACAAATCTAGAACTTTCTAGAAGAAATAAAATAGGACTAGATAGAGTAACAAGGACAAAGCGTTAAAGAGGGATGAACAAACATAGTAATCCTAATGTCTAACACCACCTTTCAACCTTTAATAGGCAAGTTAGCCATTTTAAAACAAAAATCAAGTAATAAAACACAACTAAAACCATAAATGAAAAGCATGAACAAATTTTAATAAAGTGTGTCATCTTCTTCTTCTCCTTTAAAAAAAAATAATTAAAGCAAAATGCAAGGAGTTGCATGCTTAAGTATCCAAATTGGTGGTCCTAGATATGGAGTTGGAAATGAAACGAATAGAGTAGTTCTAGAAGGAGGGAGTTATGTCTTTAATTGGCTACATTTTAATGGTCCTATTTTTCATGGAATGTTAGATGAACTCATGTTTTAGATTTCGTGGCCTAACTTGGTGTTCAAAATGAAAACATTTTGCGACCTAGGATCTTTGAGGGTTGTTTGCAAATGGTGGAAAAAGCAAGTCAATGCCTTGGTGGAGTGACAATCAAGAATACATGAATTGTAAGAATCCCATTAGTGTTACAAGTAGTAGTTGGACAACCTCATGGAAAAGGAGGAACACAATTGGGAGTGTTGGTCTCCTTGTTGAACGAAATGAAGCAATTTTTTTTCTATTACATTGTTACCCTTGTTAAATTTTTATATTGCATAAAATTTCTTTTTCTTAAATTTTTTGTGAATATGTTAGTTGGTTGTTTTATAGATGGGATATAGTTGACTTTGATTTGGCCATTTTTTGTAAATTGTTGTATGTACTTGAGGTGGATGGTGAAGTGTTTTCGTCTTGAAGTGGTATATTGGGTCCTTAGTGATCTTTGATGCAACTTCCATTGTCACAATGTATGGGTACAATTGATACACTAGTCATGTCATGTCCAGCAGGTAAGTTCATGAGCCATTATCCTTCTTTTGCAACTTCTATGAATGTTTTAAATTTAAATTTTGCAAATCATAAGGCCATAAAGTTTTTTTTTTGTTGTTCCAAGTGATTGGGGTTCCTCCTACTATAAAGAAATACCTTCTAGTCAATTTTCTAAAATATATATCTCCTCCCCAATCTACATTAGTGAATCCAATGAGAGCAAGGTTTGTTCCCCTTCTATAAAATAACCATGATTTGACAATCTCTTTAAGATATTGAAATTTTTGATTTGGCAACTTTTAAATGTGATTCTTGAGGTCTTTGCATATATATGTTTGCAAGGTTTGTTGCAAATGTAATGTCAAGTCTCATGTTTGTAAAAAAGATCAACTTACCAACTAAGTTTTGGCTATAGTATGTTGGGTCAACCTCGGGGGAATTCATGTCAACTTGTAACTTCAAAGTTTTAACGAATGGTATGTTCAAGGGATTGTAATTTGATATCCCACATTCAAAAAATAAATTTGTATTAAATGACTTTGATGAAGAAATGTTCCCTGAGGCTGTTGTTTGAGATCAAGCCTTAAGTATCTTGAGGCTAAACCTAAATTTGACATTTTGAATTGTTTTTCTAGTCTTGTTTCGATCTAATTGATGTTGGTTGTGTTGTTGCTAATGATGAAGATATTGTCTAAATAAACTATCACAAGGAATAATTGTTCTTAGTTTTTCAATTGGTATAAATTTTCATCTTGTGTGATCTTGTCTAATCCTTGATATGTTAAGTAAATGTCAATTATTTTGGAGCCTGCTTGAGTCCATATAGGGCTTTGTTGAACTTGTAAACTAATCATTTTTGTCCTTGGATGACAAATCCTAAGGGTTGTTGTATGTAAAGTTCTTATTTAATCTTCCCATTTAGGAAGGTTAATTTGACATCCATGTGATGGAATTCCCAACCTTGAACAACAACAATTGTTGTGACCAATTTGATGGTGGTCCACTTTGCCATAGGAGAAAACATGTTGTTGTAGGCTATCTTGGTCTTTTGCTCACATCTTCATACCACCATGCAAGCTTTGTATTTGGTATGCTTGTCTTGAGTTTCTTTGATTCTAAAAATCCATTTGATTGAAATTGGTTTATGGCCTCAAAATAGTTTCACTAACAACAAGATACGAATCTTGGAAATGAATTCCATTTCTTCCTCCATGGTTTTCTTCACTTATCATCTATAATTGCATCAAAGAATGTGATGTTTATGTTGGATTCATTTGTTAAATTGATATAGACTCTCAATTTGATAGGTATCAGTTGTGCTCTGGTGGACCTTTTGGGTTCTTGGACATTCATTCTTTTCCTCCCTGGTACATTTGAACGATACTATCTAGTTGTCTTTTATTCATTTTCTCCAAATCTCAATTTTTGTCAAGATTGGATTATTGTGTTTCAACTTCAACTAGGTTTTGATTTTCAAGGAACATGATGCCAAGGTTATTATTATAAATTTGTTGTTCCTTTTGATAGTTTGTGTCCAATTTGAAGGAAGAAAATAGATCTTCCTATTTTCACTTCATTTTCATCAACCACATCTTCATTTCTACCCACATCTACATGGTGTGTGCGATTTTTTTCTTCCTTTATGATTATATCCCTAGAGGTAACCATTTTCTTCACTTAAGTACATAACATTTGTAGCCTTTCCTCTCTTCATCTATACCAACTAAGGTTCCCTTCACAATTTTTTCATCTAGTTTGTCCTTCTAGCTAGTTACGGGAACATGTATGTATGTTTGTGGTCCAAGAACCTTAAAAAATTTCAAATGTGGTTTTTTTCTTGAAAAAACTTTTAAAGGTGTTTTTTGGTCAAGTGTCTTTGATGGCCTTCTATTCACCAAGTAGCATGTTGCATGTACTAGTTTAACCCAAAGAACCTTGGGAGGTTTCCTTTTACTATTATGCATGTTGTAGTTTCCAAAATTGTATGGTTTTGGCATTTATCAACTCCATTTTGCTAAGGTGAATAAGTTTACATTGATTCCCTTCTTACTCCCTCTTGATTGCAAAATTCAATGAATTTTTCAAACTTGAATTCACCTTTGTCATCAAATCTAAGGATTTTTATCCTCTTCTTAGTTTCTAATTTAGTAGAGCTTTTCAATTCTTAAAACACCTTTAAAACTTGATCCTTGCTCTTGAAACTTTTGATCCACATCATCCTATTCTTATCATCTATAAAAATTATGAAGTAGTCGGCTCCTCCAATGGACTTGGCGATGAAAGGCCCATAAATGTTACTATGCACAAGTTCAAAGGTTCCCTTTTGCTTTTTGTTCACTTGTTTTTGGAATTTTTTTCCTTGATTGCTTCCTTTTAAGAAATATTTCACAAGTGAGCTATATTCAGGGAAGTTTGGGTATGCCTAAAGCCCTTTCTTTATTTGTGATTTGTGCAATGCTTCAAAGTTTAGGTGGCCCAAGATGTGATGCCAAAAATAGTCTTGGTTATGGTTGGATTAGATGATGCATTAGTGTTTTCAAAAATGATTTTTACCTCAAAGTTCAAAAAAGGCTTTCCTTTTAGCTTGTATAAAACTCTTATGTTTATTCTTGTGCATTTTAGAACAATCGCTCTCATTCTTATATTTTTGACTAGACATGCGTTGAGAAGAAATTCTACATTAAATCCAAAATCAACAATGTGTCCTATCTACAATAGTTTTTTCTTGATGATTGGTGCATAAGAAATATTAGATATATGTTTTATCTCCAATTTTGAATTATGTAATCATGTTTCCTTCTCCAACTTCATGGTGATTTTCTCTTGCTATAGTAGTTATGGCGTTTATGTGGGGTCATTTCTTTAAGACAACTAGAAGGTCATTATTGCCTATTACATGCCTAGTCGCTCCAAAATCAAAGTACTAAGAAAAATTTGTTGATAGTTTAGTTAGGTATCTTTCTAGACCTTTTAAACTTTTTTGTTCATCTCCTAAGGTAAATGTTTTTTTGTAATCTTCTTCAAATGGTGGATTAAACATCATATAGTTTGTTTGGTGTCTCCTACCCAAGTTGCAAAGTTGTCCATTTAAATTTGTAATTTTCTCCACCAACTGTTGAATTTTGCATTCATGCCCTAAATGTCCCCTAGCTCCATAATAATGGCATCTTCAAGGATTGGAGCTACTTGGGTTTGTTCAAAAGCTCTAATGGTCTTTTGTTAGAAAGCTCCTTTTTCCAATGAGTTGTTTGTTCAAATAAAAAATAATTAATTTTGGTTACCGATGTTCATCTAGTCTCCTTATTGGTATTTTTGGTCAACTTTGCCTTTTTGCAAACATTATGTCCTTAAGATTCAAGCTAGAGCCTTGAGGTTTGAACTTTTGCATCCTACCATGAACAACCATGGCATCACTCAAGGTTTTTTATATCAACATTTAGTTTGATATTCAATTCTTAATTTAACAATCAAGGTTCTAGTTCTTCCCAAGAAGGCAAAGAATCTTTGTTGGTCAAAGTTTTGACAAAGATGTTGTAATGGAATGGAAGATGATTCAATATCATTACAATGATTAGTTCATCAAGAATGGAGAAATCAATACCTTCTAATTGGTCCAATATTTCCTTAACCTCCTTGAAGTAGCATCCATATTATTTTCCTTTTATGGCCTTATAGAGACAATTTTTTTCAATAGTATTAGTTTCCTAGAACTTGATTTAGCTTCATATTTTTCTCTAAGTTGTTCCCAACAATCATTAGAATTTGTGAATCTTTTGACAAATGGAATCATAGTGTCCTTGATTGAGACATTTATTGCATTTACAGCCTTGGATTAATAACTTCTACAACTTTGATGAAATCATCTTTTGGGTTCTCTACACACTTTTAGAGATTTTCTTTTTGTAATAGGTTCATCATCCTAAATGACCAGATAGAGTAATTATAACTTCCTTCAAGACAACTAAACTCTAATATGGAGATATCAAAGCTAGGAGCATGCTTTTGGAACAATTGAAAAAAGCCTTGAGATCTGAAGACTTTCCTAAACCAATTGGGTCTTCTATATCCTCCACTTCTTTAGCTCTTTATGCCATTTGAAAATTTTCTTGTTGATTTCCTTGAACTTCCAAATTTTTCCTATTTCTAAACTTTCTCACTTCAATCCCTTTGGCTCTAATATCATGTTAGATTTTCTAGCTAAAAAAGTCAAATTTTATGATGTTATCTACTAAAGCAAAAAGGGAATGGAAAGATATTGACAATTGACTAGCTACAAATTTAAAAGTTGATTTAGTGTGAAGGTGTGCCCTCTTTGGAAAAAAGGGATAACCCAAGCACTAAATAGGTGAAGGGGGCAGAGAAAAACAAGTTTGGAACCTTCTAGAAAGACAAACAAGACTAAAAAGAATAACAGGTACAGACCATTAGAGGGATAAACATACATAATAACCCTAATGTCTAATGGTTGGTATCATGGCATGATCTTTGTTCATGGACTGAAAGTAACACCGACCATCTTCAACAAGTCCACATTAGTGTAAGTTGAAAAAACACCCATAAATGTGGTTTCATTCTTTCATGTTGCATTTGTTCAAATAGTTGAAAAGCCATTCACTCATGCATGTGTTGGGCATAAGATCATTGTAGACCATGAGATTACATCACACATAAGAAATGTTGTCACATGTTTGACATGCATCTTGCAGATTTGTAGACTTTGAATAGATGTCAACAAAAACATTCCCAACAAACACATCTTTTTCCAATCCTACTTTGACAATGCAAGCATGAACCCTTTTGCCTTTATCCAACATTATTAGGCTTGCACAAACATTGAAGGTGTAAATCACAAGCGGGTTTAAGACCAAAACTATGTATGTTTATTACATAGCTATGGAAATTTATGTTCATGTTTGCATAAATATTTTTTCACCTTCCTATTGTCTATGTATAATTAATATGCCACACCATTCTCCTACCATGGACTTCACATAAATTACACCAAAACCTTTCAAAATTAAAATCTTAATTCCTTTTACAATTTTATTTCATGAAATTTTACATTCATACAACAACTTATTTCTATCAAGTGAAGGTGTTTTCAAAGGTCACAAACACCCATATATATTAACCAAAAGAAAATTAAACAAGAAATTTCCTAAAGTCTACACATCACATGGCTCCCATGTGATTTCACATGCATAATAAAGTGCAAAGACTTTTCACATGACTTTCATATAAATTATCATGTGAAAACCAATGCACCTTAATGTGCCAAAAACTTTTCACTTGATTTTCACATAAATATGTGAAAATCAATGCACCTTCATATGCCAAAGATTTATCACATGACTTTTCACATAAATTTTCATGTGAAAGTCAAACACTATGACCAAATCATAATTAAACTATGAAATCTCATTAACAAATAAATTTACCCGTTAAATAATTACATAAATAATAGTTTAACTACATCAAGTTACAAGGGTAGTGTTGAAAGTGACCTCGTCTAGCTTCACACCTTCTACGAAGAGAGATTACATTGTTTCCTTACTAAGACCATGCTAATCACAAACAAAAATCATTGCCATTCAAGAAACATCTTTTCTTGGCAGTTTGTCAAACACCTTTTGTGCATGTTCAACACCATGAATACATGCTCACCAAGGCATTTCCTAAAGGAAGTGTCTGATCCAAATCCAACTCTAACAACATGGATCTTCTTCCCTTCTTTCAGAACTGCTCATGGGATTGCACAAGCATTGAGGAAGCTCACGAACATGACCTTGTATGGCTCTAAACCTTCTTTTAGCATTTGCTGCAAGAGCTCAAGAACTTCCTTCTACACTGTTGCTAAGAATATCTTCCTATGATGGCTGTCCATGAGAATACACCTCATTCAGGTAATTTGTCAAAAATATGGTGTGCATCTACCATGCCAACGCTTTGAACATACATACTGATGAGTGCATTTGCTACTTGGACATCTGTCTCTAAGCCATCTGCTATACTCTGGCAATGGATGTGCTTACCCTGTTCCAGCAGTGCTGGACTTACACACATAGTGAGAATGCTGATAATGTGGCCTTGTCAGTCTTCAAATCATCTGCATGCATCTGGTAAAAGAGTTTAAATATCTCTTCAGTATATCCCTGCTTAACATATCCTGAAATCATCATAGTCCATGACGCCAAATCTTGTGTCAGCATTCTGTCAAATACCCAGTGACCATCTGCCAAACTACCATACTTTGTATACATTCTGATAAGTGCAGTCACCAGGTGGATGTTTGACTCAAGTTCAGCTTCTATGATGCGTGAGTGCACCTTCGTGCCCTGTTTCAGAGTTGTTCCTGGACTTCCAATTGTATGGAGGACACCACTGCTTCAAACCCTCTTGTTGCATGAGCCCAAATAAGTAGAAGGCCTGTTCACCATACCCCTGCTGAGCATATCCAGAGATCATGGTGATCCATGAAACCCCATCCAGTGTGGGCATGTTGTAAAACACTTGGTTCACATCAACAATACTCCTGCACTTGACATACATGCTGAGAAGGTTGTTCCATAGAAAAACAACTGGCTTAAACCCTGATTTGATGATGTGATAATGTAACTGCTTCCCATCTTCCAAGGATTTCTTCATTGCACATGCCTATACGACACTGGCATACATCCAGTATCGTGCTCCAATGCCTTGTGGGTCCACAGGACCTAAGCTATGCACTACTTCAGTCACTCACCCCTGTCTGCAGAGTCTGGCCAGATCCCCATATGTGCTACAAATGTCCATGTTGCCTTGCTTACCAACTGGTTGCTCTAAATTAGTTTCTGTAGACAGATTGGCAGCATTGCCTGGACCGGATCCTTTGCTGGAGGTCTGACATGCAACCAGCTGATTACATGGGAACTGCACAGCCAGCCTGCAAAAGAGGAGCTTAAAACCCTGTGAGCTGGTGTCCACATAGTATTACACATTCTGGATTAAAGCATGTAGTTGCAAATTGAAGGTTTCCAAGCTACAATTTCATGACAACCTTTGAAACAAGAACTAGAAAACTCTGCTGATCCTGCAGATATTTCATGCCACACCCGCTTGCTTTCACTTTTCTTCATCCAATTTTAATTTGGAGGGTCAAATAATGAGCACCAGTGTAGTTGCTCTTCGGTCTCTTGGGATATGAATTATGAACTTCTTAACTGTTTGCTGATCTGTAACAAGACAAGCAAAGAACGGACAAGACTCCATGGCAACCAACCTAAAATCCTCAGTGCAACTCCAAAGAATTGATGCAGAAGTTCAAAGGCAGTGCAGACATGTTCGGATCTCTGCCAACTGCACTACTGATGCTGCAAAAGTAGTGGAACATCAGTACTACCGTATTCCTGTATTTATAGCCAGGTGTGGCCAACTTTTTCAAACAACGATTGCCAGTTTTTTAACATCTTCCTATAGATAATTTCCATTCAGCTACAAACAAAAGATCGCAAGGCAGCCCCAAGTTTTGAACAATCCTTCTTTCAGTTTTTTGGTTTCCCCGGAGGGGGAGGGGTGTGCCATCCTAGCAAGCAGTGCAAGACCAAGGCAACGCGAGCAGGCCCAGGCAGCAAGCTACCAGACAGCCTCGCCCCCAAGAAAATTTAGATTAATATCATGAGGTTCGATGAACCTCGTATCAGATATCACACTGACAAGAACAGATACTACGCTTGATCTTAGCCAAAAGGCCGAGAAAGGTATGAAGTGCTTTACATAGCGAAGGGGTTTATATACTCCTCAATATGAGAGAACTCGGCAATGAATATGCGATAAGAGTGATCTGTTTCCTCATTTTGCTTTGTTGTGCCTGCGATCTGTAGGCTCGTCGCTGTGTGGCATGTACAGGGCAAGCAGCTGATGAGCGTTCACGCATCGGGGGTAAGTTCTGAGGCATTTCGGTAGCGGATTTTGGTAAAGCTTTTTTCGTACATGGGGTGGTGGTGATGGTGGTGGTGATTCCTCGCTTGCCTTCTTCGATTATGGCCATCACAACTCAGGTCTTACTTTTGAATTTCATTTTAGTGTTCCCCTTTTCTCGTCCTGCTTGCAAGCTGCAACAACCTGCTGTAACTTGTCTGGGTCCAATTCGTGCATCTCCACTACCCCAGTAAAGGTGTTTAAGTAATCCAAGCAATTCAGGGAAAGGTGTTTCTCTGACTAGTAGGATAATCATGCTTGCTAGAAATTTCCAACATTGGGTGGTTCTTTCCTCTTATGAAGAACCTCTGGTTCTGCAAAATTAAATTGGAATTCTCTGGATTCCAGTTCCACACATAAACCAGGAATCCAGAAACTTGAAACCTCTGATGGACCAGTAGAGACAGCAAAACAAACACACACACACACACACACACACACATACACCTGCTTCTTTCCTTCAAAGGACTCCAATTTAGCTTGTAGGGTTTGAAAGACTGGATCACATTACTGGGGCTTCCTCCTTGTTTCTCTGCACAGTTCCTTTCAAATCAGAATTGATTCAGCTGATTCAAAACTTAGCTCTTTGAGCTATACATATATGAATAGCATTGGTTTAAAGTAGCTGATTGTGAGGTGGTAGTTTGTATACTATTTCAAGTTTGAGTTTTCATAATCATTTCATACTGAATTTTCAATGGGGACTGGCTGTTTTTGCTAGTACACAACAAGAATATGCCCTGCAATTGGGACTCAGGCTACAATCAATTAGCAAGAGACCATTGCACTCCAGATTCAAGCAGATAGTTGAACTGGGTTTGATGGGTGGTGGTTAAATTGTCACACTGCCTCTATGATGATCATATCTATCCAGCTTTGCTTCCAAGACTGACCTTGTGTTGAGACTTGAGACATGTCTCTTTACCAAAAACTAAAATAAAAGAATGGTACAACTTTTTAGCCCCATTGAAGAATTTAATTCAGCAACTCATCTTGAAGAGTGACCTTGAAGAGTTGCCAGGAAAACAAAAGGAAAATCAAGTGTTGTGTAGATTATGTGCTTGATGACATTGCAGATTGTTCAATCAACAACACTAGTTTTCGCTACCTACAAAACTGAGACAAATTGAGAATTGGGACTTCAAATTATTACATGCTCTCTTTCTTCACAATGAATTTGTTTTCTTTGGCAGCCCAAGGAAAAAAAAACAATTCTTACATAATAGATTGCTGGAGTTTGAAGGTGCCCACCTCCAACTCGGATTTGTTTCTTCATTCCAACTTCCTTTGCCACATTGGAATCACATAGGTTGGCTACAAAATACAAAGAGGTAAGGCCAACCAATATAGCATGGAACAAATTTCAAAGCCCTTAGTCATCATCATCAACAATGGAATGGCAATGCTCCATTTTTTAAGGACTAGATTGGAACTGTGCAATTGTTTGTCTATGTGTGTGTGTGTTGTGTGTTTTGTGTATGTCTACCATAACTTTTGCTCAATAAGGCAGCAGGTCCTGAGGTTCCAACAGAATAGGCTCGCTGTGTAAAGTCTCAACCTACTCACACAAAACAAGGTTTTCCAACAGTTGATTAAAGGAAAAGAGTATGTAAGTATCTTCACACGGTTGGACCACATTGTGGTGTGTGTGTCTGTCTTTCTGCTTGTTGAGTGAAAAACTTGTTTGTTCCCCAAGAAAGCACAATTTCACCAATATTGATTCTTTTTGTAGATTGATGGATTTGAATGCCAAAGAGGACTGTAACAATTTTTGTTGTTAATTTGCTTGTTTTATGATGCTTATGTAGTTTGCTAGATTTTTCTAGTGGTTTGCTTAAATTAAGCTAGATTCAGACCAAGGTGTTAAAGGGAATAAACAAATAAACTCAAATATCAAATTAACCTTAATTCTATCCCATTCACACAAAATGAGTTGACAAGTCTCTTGGAGGGACATTGGAGTACCTGATACCTAGGAATAAATATGTTCAATTTTTTTTAAAGCTTTACCAGCATGTTAGACTGGAATAAAAAGATTACCTAGTTTGACCCCTTGAATTCAAGAGATTTAAATATCTCCTTTTATGATTTTAGGTGTCATCTACATTTCCACCCTAGGTCTGAACCACTCAATGTAAAGTTAAATTAATTCATTGCATTATTATTAAAATTATTATTATTATTTGTCCCCTTCCATGAAGAGTTCAAAGGTTAGCATTACTCTCTAAACTTTAATCATTTTAACCCCTAACCAAGCTAAAGTTAAATGGAACAAAAATGCCCCTAGTATTGCTTGGTGTGAATCCAGCTTTATATCGTTAAACACAACATACTAGAGAAAGTTAAGCCTGGTATTAAAGTAACAAAGGGATCAAAAGTTCCTCACAAAGAAGGGGGAAAAAAAAAGGTAAGTTAGCAAATGAGAAGAGAAACAAAGAAGCATATTTTTGTAGTCAGAAAACAATGCAAATATTCAATATCAAAATGAGATAACTGATATACAAAGCTGTTGGGACAAAATGCACGTGCCATTGTTCACCTATGGAGTTGATCTGAAAGGCCTACTTACGGCCTAATTCCAGCCATTGTTGTTAGTTCCCTTCGGTTTTAGGATAAAAGCCACCAAGAAGCAAGAACCACGTGGGGCCAAAAGTGTCAAAACTATTAACAGAGATGAACAAGAAAGGCATGTAGCATATATACATGGGTCCTCCAACACTTGGAGCCAAGGTAGAATGGGCTTTTGTAAAGATCTTGGGGGGAATAGGTGGCTCATCTGTCGTTTTTGAGAAACCCCTACCATAAACTCAACTCAAAAAGAAAGTCTCGAAGTCAAGAATGAATTGTCATTATAAAATGAGGCAATTTGATAATTATTCATAGCCAAAGTACTTTCAACTAGCCAGAGTTAACCTTGGTTCACCCAAGGCCAACCACTTTGAAGAATGGGTGAAAACTTACTCTTCTCTCCTTTTTTTTTATAAAGAATCAATTATGAGGTTCAGGTATACCCAACTTCAGCCCTCATTTACAAGTTAAAATTCCCACTCCAACCCTATGGCTAGGGTAAAAAGCTCTGATTTGATGGAATGTACTCTACTAATAGGTAGTTAAATAAATCTTTAATTTTTTTAATTTTAAGCTTCACTTTGAAAATGAGAGAAAGAGATAAGAATAATGATAAAAGAGATGAAATTTTATTGATTTAATAATCATTTAAAAAAATTCATGGAATGTACTTAATAGTTAAATTAATTTTTAACTTTATGATTATTTTAGTTTCACTTGTATGAGAAAGAGGTAAGAATAACGGTATAGAAGGAGCAGGTTTATATTCCATGTAATATTTTTTAAATTATAAATATAAATCATATAATCATTTCTGAAAATTATGGAATGTACTTTAATAGTTAAATAAATATTTTTATTTTTATTTCGTGCTTAAAGAGAAATGTAAAATTTTTTTTAATGATAAAGAGGTGATGATTTTGAAAGGGTATTTTTAAAAATAGTTGTAAAGCTTTTAATCTTTTCATGTGTTTTTTTCATGTGTCTTTTCATGTCCATGTAAGTGGGTAGGGTTTAGGGTGCGGAAAGAGATCAAATGGAGGGCATAACCAAAGCTTTATGCTTGCAAGAGGGAAAGGATAAAGTGGTGGGTCAGGCCCTAGGGAGAGGGCTTGGCCCACACCAGGGGAAGCCCCTTATTGTGGCAAATAAAGTTCAGAGCTCTTTACAAGGATCCGGTCAAAAGCACTTTCAACATCCTAGACTACATACTACTTTGTTGAGTCGACAAGGTTGAAAATTACTTAGCCTTGTTCCGAAGCAACAAAGTCATGTCAATTTCTTTTGGCAACTTGCAACCACCTCAGAGATTTTTGCTTTTGTTGTTGGGAACAATTCCCAAGCAAGAACTTCCCTCTTGAGCCTGGTGGTGCAGGGAGGTTCTGCATAAGGTCCATTTATTGAGGATGGTTTGGCTAAGGAAAGATCCAGACATAATGTGGCTGTACTTAAGGGAACCATAGGATTTAGGTTTAGGCATTTTCATTAAATCAAAGGACCTCCCCTTTCAGGTTTAATTAAAATTTTCGAACACTAAACCCATCTGTTTTAGGGCAGGGTCAAAAACAATTTGAGTTCTAGTTCTTTGAATTGACAGTTCTTGTCTTGATAAGAATTGTCAGTTCCATGTTCAAATGGGGCTGGTTTCAATGTATTATTATTTGGGACAGTTACAGGGCAAATTTTAAGGCTGGGTTTTAGGGTTTTAGGAAAGAAGTTATCCCTGAAATATGGGACACAAAAACCAAATGAAACTCCTAAAGGTTTAGGAAAATGTTGTCAAGGATAATAGAATTCTACCATAAGAAAACAAACTATATATGCCAACATATGTTAGATTCTTTGTGGATCTTTAAAGCAACATGGGTGAATTGTAGCAATAAAACACATGTAAGAAATCTTAGCTTTTGACTCTTGTAAAAGTCATTCTGTTAGTGAATAGTTTATGAGGATTAATCTATGAAGGAAGGTTGGTTGGTTATTTGTTGGTTTTGTCAAGAAGCTTTGGGGAGACACTTCATAAAGTTGTCTAACTAAGTTGAAAGGACA
>Ga0209611_10007624_pt1 | contig 17268 bp, 10 predicted proteins | sample S1TSphgellanicum_3_FD_187693 | JGI IMG/M metagenome (GOLD analysis project Ga0209611, IMG submission 187693) | Host-associated microbial communities from peat moss isolated from Minnesota, USA - S1T2_Fc - Sphagnum magellanicum MG (SPAdes) (version 2) | ecosystem: Host-associated > Plants > Peat...
TGGAACATGCAATTTGAATACTCACAAGCATTACACATTGATGCTTGTGTCCTTCTTGATGAATGGCTTCAATTTTGTAGTCAATTGATGCACAAACTTTTAAGTGACTTTGAAAAGTTTGATTTATCTAAATTTGTCATATTGAATCATGAAAAAATATGAAAACCAAGTTGAAGGCTTGACCTTTGACTAGTTTTCAAATTCTTTGCTTAGTAGTCATTCACTTGATAAATGTCATTTTGTATTGATGCAAAAAATAGAATTCAACAAGATTTGGAAAAGCTTTTTACTTTTTGACAAATCTTCAACAATCCTTGGAAATTGTATTGTGAAATCATTAATGTCTATTTCATAACATAGTAATAATGATTCATGTGGTTGTAATACCATATGAAAAAATGCACAAATAAAACAAGTTTGCACAAAATGGTCTCCAAATTGTATTGACTTCACCAACTTCAAATGATATACAAAAATAATGATAAATTGACAATTAGAAAAATATAAAAAACAAAAAATTCACAAAATTTGACAATTTGCATAAAATAACCTTCATTTCAAACTTCAAAATTTTACACACATAGAACAAAAACAAATTAGTAAAAGACAAGTTTAAAGAGTAACTAAACAAGGATTTTAACATCATGAATAGGGTCTCCATTGATGTCTTCCTCAACTTCAATGATCTAAAAAAAATAGACTCCCCTAATATTGAACACATAAAATAATTTTTAAAATAGTGCAAACAAAATAAAACAAAGGATTATCAAAACAAATGCAGAAAGCTTGATCAACAATGGATGACCTTTAGAAAGCACAAGTGACGAATGGATAATGAAAGACCTTTAAAAATTGGTGAGGCATTGTGAAATATTGAACCCATGGATACCTTGAGCCCAATGAAACATCAATGATAAATATTGCAATTTATATACATAGGGTAAATACTAATTAACTTTGTTATTTTGTTAAATCACTTAATGTACATAATGATATTGGAAAAATTCACAATAAAGTTGAGGCCTTTATGTACTATTTTCATTATCAAAACATGTAATAATTTTCAAATTTCTTTCTTGCATGGAACTTAGTGAGTTTCACAAATACATCCTTTCTTCTTTTTACTCATGCATCCTAAATTGGACCATGAAATTATAAGATGAGACTTTCTAGCCCCAAATTATGTCATTATATGTCTACTAGTTGTTAAAGTTTTCACCTTTTGTATATGTTTCTTTCAACAATTGTGAACAACATTATGTTTCTTGCTCCTATTGTATGTTTAATGGCCACCAAGCGTTGATGATTATTTTCCTACTTTCTCCCAACCTACGTCTGGTTTTCAAATTGCAATTTCATATTTTGCAAAAAACTTAGGATACATAGACCTTTTATTAATCATTTTCAAAAGTCCATGGTTTATTTTAACTTTTTGTTTTACAAGATCCAAATTACCATATTGATCCTATTCAAATCGTCGAATGTGAAATGAGAAAGAAAATCATACTAAATTATTTGTTTTTGACGAATATGTTGCTACTAAAGGTGCTTTCTAGGATGTTGGATATGTGACAAGTGACAATTCTATTCAGGGAAGCAAAGATGACATTGAAAAACATACGGGCCTAGATTATGGCTCATTTGGTTTGCCATTATCCGTTGAAAAAGCCAATGACTAAGTGAATAATTTTTTTTAAAAACTATCAATACCATTTTTTTGTTTTAATTTTGAATTTGTTTGTGAAAATCACAATTTTAAAATTTATAATACATTTATTTTCATGTTGTTGACGATTTCAAATTCCTATTGTTTTGTGTGGGGATCCACATGACTTTTCTTCACCTCCCAAAACAATTATGGATTATGTCCTTTCAATTTTGGGTCTTCACCCCAAATATCACCTCTAATCCAAAATGCCAAGATCACATCCTGCTGGGTTGAGTTGATTGCATGTGATTTTGACCTCAATGGGGTTTTGGTGGCAAAAGGGGTTGTTGAGTTTCATATGTGAATGTTCATCAATTCTTCCATTACATTCAAGCTTGGATTGAAAGATTTCTTAACAAGACGTTTAATTTGATTTGAAATTTATATTTGGTCTATAACATGACATTACAACAATGACAAATATCACTAGTAAAAACCTTCAAATATATGACTAATATTCTAATCATAAAGTACAAAAATGATTAATGACCTTAAAGTCATTACAAATGAGTTGTTAAAAACAATAGACATTTAGGACATGATGGCAAATATCATCCATTAGTCATAAAAAACATATGTAAAATCATTAATGATAGTTTAATAATAATTGAATTTTTTTTTGACATTACAAATTGAACCCAACAATTTGGGGAACATTGTTTTTTAATTTATAATATATATTACTATATGTTTATTATTTTTAATATATTTATTTCAATTTTTTTTAATCTCATTTTTTTCATCCTATCAATTGTTGACATGTGTCACCATTTGACCTAAGTTAAATGGGTAAGTAGACCATCTTATCTACCTCATTAAGCTCACCTAGGTAACCATCTAACTTAATTAGTTTAAGTAGGTACAAAATATTCAATCAATATTCCAATGTTGACCACAACGCATGTCCTTTGTGAAGTTTGATCCTTGGACACCAAAGATGGAGTTCAATTTCTTTACCATCAAGCCACCCCACTTGTTGTGTAAATTATCTAATGTTTATTTTATTTAGACCATACTTCATTTAAACATTACACAAAAAATCAAATTTAGTAATTCATATCTTATTAATAATTTGTGCAAATGAAAAATTGAAATCAGTTTAATATAAAAATCAAGTATATATTTTCCACATCTTACACTTCTATTTTATTTTTAAATTAAAATATAAAAAATATTTATAATATATCATACTTTAATCATTAAAATTTATCTTAATGTACAATATTGAATTTAGTCACATTGAATATTTAAAACGAATTATATATCAAGTATATTTATGAAAAATGTAATAAAGGTTTTTATATTATTTATAGTTTTTCTTGAGTCATATTTGAAATGACTTTATTTTAGTCAAATTTTCAAATGATATTTTGGACATCCACGTCATTTTGTCATCAATCATATATGTTATATGGATGAAAACTTACAATGAAAAAACAATGTCATCCTCCTATTTCCACGTCATCATCTACTAATCAAATGCACCACTAATATATGAATATAATTTTTTCCACATAAGATTTGAAATAATATTCTATGACTATAATCAATTATGTAGTCATTTAAGACATCTAGTCATTGATTTCTTGGTTGCAAAAGACATAATTCCTTTTGCGTGTTTAAACGAAATTAAAGAGCAAACATATTTTACTTTGGATCCTTCAAGGGTATTTAGACAAACAAAGATACCGATGGGCAACTTCCAAGCATGTGATGCTCTGAGTATCCTCTTTAAGTTTGAGAAGCCTCCTATAGAACATATTCAGGGTTTCATCCTTCTATTGAAAGAAGGTGGTGAGCTACAAAAAAAATTTCAGAACTTTTCACTGGAAATTCCAGCTCAAGAATTCAAAAGAATTCCTTCACTAGATCAGCAAAAGCTAGTGCATTAATGGTGGGAGGAATGTTTGTGGTAGCAACAATGAATTGTTGAAGAGAAAGATTTACTGAAGTAGGTACCAAATTTGGATTATTGGGCATAGTCCCATGATGTGTAATGGCAGCTTGCAATGCAGCTTGAGAGGCGGTGGTGATGGTTGTGGCATAAGCTAGATTAAGGATTTGGGTGACGCCCAAGATCTTCAAAGAATGTTGCTTGTAAACATCCAATGCCTCATAATGCACATAACAGGCCAATTGTTTGAATAATAATGCCTCGGCGTAATTAGCGCCATACTTGAACTCCAATTCACAAACCATAGTTAAGAAAGTTGCCTTGAATTCTCTCAAAGAAATTGTACTTGGCTTTCCATTGAATTTCTCAATTCTCCCAAAAGAATTGTTGACCTCCATGGTGTATATGGCTGTAGAGGTCACGGCTTGTAGCAAAATATACGGTGATGGTGTGAAAGCAGGTGCGATAGCAGGCAGACCCCACTAATTAACCCCTCTAAATGGATTCTGATGTACCATTGATGTAGTGTAACTTGAACCTGAATTCCTAGTAAGAATTGTGCTGGATGATGATGGTGCTATAGACGTTTGATGGTACCATCATGAAGATCATGAATTCAAAAAAATCGGCTCAAATGATTGTGTGTTACTTTGTAATTGATACTTCGGCTTTGGCTGAGTGGTAGTGCTCTCATCATTTGTGGACATGGTGTTCTCCCATGCCCTAAAATTTGGTAGCAATATAGAGCATTAAATACAAAGTTCTAACACAACCATGCAATTAAATGCATTGTAATGGAAATTGAAATGTGAAATGCTTAAGAGAATATAACCTAAGCAACCTTTAGTTTCTGTAATCACTAGTGTTAAATGGCGAAGTAGAAGAAGAAAGAATTATATATTTACATATTAATAAGATTACGTAAGTGTATGTATTAATACAAAAATAACGTAAATGTACATATTAAATATGTAGATGTATGTATTAATTATTATTATTTAAAAATTATTATTATTATAATAAAATTAAAATTAAAAAAATGTCAGTGCACGGAATGGAATCGGATGGACAAAACTATGACGAACGGACGTCTGTGAACAAAAATCTGCAAACGGACGAAAGTCGACGACGTAACATCAGAGGCCATGGCATTGCAGAACGCCCATGAACTTTGTAACGATGGTCGACAATAACGTGACGTCAAAGGCCATGGCATTGCAATTCACAATGCTGCAAATGCAACAACTCGTAACGCTACAACTTGCAACGACACTATAGCTCATGGTGTTATAGTTTGCGGCATTACAACTTATGGCAGTGCTGGAAAAACAATTTTTTTTTCTTCTTTTTGCTTGACGCTACACCCACTTCAAAAGTCTTCGAGGCGGAGGCCTTTATGAAAGAGAGAGAGTCTCTGCACGAGAGAATAAATAAATAAATAAATAAATTTTTTTTTAAAAAAAAGCTTTCTAAGATACATCACTCCCCCATTTGGTCTTGCTCTTCCCAACTCCTCTGATCCTGGTTCTGTTGGCTAGCAGAAGTGTAATAGCACAAGCTCCCTCTAATAGTAGTAATAGCAGCAACAACACCAGTAGTAACAACAACAACAACAAAAGAAACCCAAGAAACTCAAAGCTAAGAAAAATCTGCCGCTTTCAACATTAAGTGACAGAGAGTAGTGTTCTGAAATTTAAATTACAAAGAAGGAAAGAAAATGTAGTGTATATAAATGGTAGTCATGTAATAGCCGCCGTGAACATCTAGAAATCCAATCTAATTATTGAAGAAACTCTTTTTGACAAAGGAATTCTAGAAAAACTAACAAGAAAAGGGGAAAGTTCGGCCTTTTATACAATTGCCAACAAGCTAAAACCCTAAACAAGCCGTAACCCTAAAACGCGTAATAGTGTACAGTAACCTAAGAATGTACATTAACCTTAAAAAGCATGAATGGCATGCCCGTAACTGGCCATTATGTATGAGGCCATGCATACGGGCATGAAAGCTATTTAGGATGCCAAATTATTATTGTTCAAGAGCATGCAAGAAACCATGTCCAAATTTGTTGAAAAATTATGAAATGTTCAATAAAACTTTTTCGTGTATTTAATGTAGCAAATACATATGGCTCCATGATGCACCTCTTGGATGTACATTTGCATGCTTGTAAAAACTTGGGTTGTAACCAATGAGTTTCATGAGCCTTTGAATCATGCTTACTCATCGTTATAAATGTTTTAATGTTAACATTTGCAACATTTGAATCAATTTTGTTGTCTTTATTGATTTGAATGAAATCATATCATTTTCTTGTCAAATCTAGTAATTTAAAATATCTTATATTTCACAAATTTTATGTTGAATGAAAAACCTTATCTTGCATGGAAATTTTGTATTTGTAATGTCATATATGTGTGCATGGTTGCATTTATCCCAAATTGGGTTTCAAAAAGTTGTTCTTTCTTTTCCAAGAAGTAAAATTCCAACGTTTTGTGGATAAAATTGTTTTGTCAATGTCAATGGAGTCTTGGATGACTACTTCTCTTTTTGGTATCCATTGTCATAAGATCAATGCATTCAAATTATCATGTGCTTCACACTAAACATCATTGATACATTATGCATCAAAATTGTCTCCATGTAAACAAATAATGAAAAATGAAACATGCACACACAATGTTAGGAACCAATGTCAATGCCAAATCCATTCACTAATAAAAATTAGCCAACATGTAACCACTTCGTTTGCAACTACATGCGATTTGTAATCATTTGCAACTAAGTTTGAAAATATTTATAACTATAAGATCAAATTTCAACTATTTTGGTCAATCTTACAATTATGATGCAACTATTGGAAATTTCATCTTATCGGTTGAATGACTTTTAAGTTTATTTTCATCCATGATTATATTGATATGTCCCATTAATTGCAATAGTCACCAAATTAATCACATTTTAAAGGTACTCTATAGTGACATACGGGTATATTTTTATGTATGTATTAAAATAATATTTACAATATATTACATATATCATAAATACATATTTATGTGTATATTAATTATGTGTATGTATGTATATTGTTCATAAAATGAATCTAAAAATTAATATTTCAGTTATGAAATGTATATATATTTGAATTTAAGAATTGATCTTTTAATTTAAGAAATATTTATGTGAATTTGAATTTTTTATTTGCATTCTAATTTTTTGTTTAATTAAAAATCATTCTTTGAGTCTAAAAATTGATATTCCAATTCTAAAACATTTCATTTGAATCTAAAAATCAATATTTGAATTTGAAGTTTTAAATATGAATTCTTAAAATTTTTAATTTTATTCAAAAATATATGTTTCAAATAAAATTATAATTCAAATTATGAAAATTATATTTAAACATTAAAATCAATGTTTCAATTCTGAAAACTGCTATTGGAATTCATTATATATATATAATTTTTAAAAATTGAATATAAAATTTTTATTTTAATTCTAAAATTTTTTATTGGAATTCTTTCTTTAATTATTTGATATTTGAATCTGAAATTTTCTAATTGAATTCTAAATTATTGTCTTCACTTCTAACAATTAATATTTCAATTTTGAGTTTTAGATTTAAATTTAAAAAATTATTTGATTTGAGACTTGAAATTGCAATTCCAAATTATTATTTGGGATTCTCAGAATTAATATTTCAATTCAGAAATTTATTAATTGAGTCTAAAAAAGGACAGTTCAATTTTGAATCTGAAAATTGACATTTCAATTCTGAAAATTTTTATTTAAATTCAAAGATTTATTTCATCCAAAAAATGATATTTGAATTCTGAATTGTTTTTTTGGAATCTAAAATTGATATTTCAATTCTTAAAATTATTGATTGAGTTTCAAAGCGTTTTTCTATTAGTGTTATCCATAATGAATCACTTTTATAAATAATTATAAATGATTATATTTATTACTTATAAGTTACATTAAATTATTATTTTTAAAACATAGAGTCTTACATTATACTTTTTATATTATTAAAGTAAAAAAATTAATTACTGTAATTAATGTTACATTACTTTAAAATCATTGTAATTAATTCAGATAAGAATTGAATATAGTATATGCATAATTATTTTTTAATTGAACATAATTATTCACAATATGTAATTTATAACTTTAAATCTGAATTCAAATTTTTGGAAAAATTATAATGTAATTAAAATAATTATTGTAATGATTTTAATTTCAGGAATTATTATAAAGTAATTTATATTTATATTTTTAAAAAATTCTATAATTACTGATCTATGATAATGTTTTTTACAATAATAAATGTAATTATATAGTAATTAATATAACTATTTTTAAAAAATTATTTGAAAAATCGTGTAGGAACTTTTTAAATAATTTTTTATTATTTATAATTTGAAAAAAATAAAAATATTTAAATAATTAATTAATTAATTAATTTTACATTAATTATATTATCTATAATTCGACTAGATATAAAAAAGTAATAAAATATTTTATTTATTTATCTTTGAATTATGTATTAACTTGTGAGAAAATAGATAGCTAGTTAATTAAATATTAATAAAATATTATTTATTTAAATAGTTGATAATGAATATTTAATATTTATATTGTATAGTTTATATTTTAAATAAATGTTAAATTTAATCATTATTAATTAAATGGTGATCTAATTATATAGTGAGCCATGTATTTGAATTATTTATAAATATACAAAATTAAGAACAAAAGGCATGAAGAAAGTTTTGGAATTGCAATTTAGTTTATGAAGAAGTTGCCACTTCACAATTTATCCCATATCGTTTGTTCTTCAATCCTATTTTGAACATTATATAAACAAAGGGTGTGGTCATTAAATTTCACATTAAGAAATTTGTGCACATGGGTTGAACCAATCAAAAGGCTTAACCCAAAAATAAAATAAAATTATGCATAATTTTAAACTATCAACTTCCCCAACCTATTATCTACTTAACTAGGTAGGTACATAATATGACCTACCCACCTAGGTCAACCTATGTACTTACCTACCTAAATACTTACTTATATGAGTAGGTATTTAGCCTAGGAAAATAGACCTACCTACCTACCTTTTTACCTAAATAGGTAAACAAGTAGGTATGTAACTTAGGTTTGTAGGCACCTATTTATATACCTACCTAGGCACCTACCAACCTAATATTCATATTTTGTATTAAATTCATCTTAAGGTGCTACATGACATATTTACACTAGGCCACGTGTCATAATATAAGATCATCTAAGCATTTGAATTGAACATTTTAAATTATTTCAAAATAATTATTATCATTATATTTTAAATAATTCAATCTCTGAACATGTGGCAACACTTCATTTCCCTCAATTGTGACCAAAATAGTTGCATTATAGTCGCATGTGACAATACGTATATAATGGAGTCAAAAGATGAATTTGTATTTGTTGATTTCTTCTTTCATCCAATACCTTTTGTCATTTGCAACTAATGTCTCATGTGATTTGTCCAAGGCGACTAATGAGATTTGAGTCGCAAATGTTGCTTGCGACTAAATTTTAGTCACAAAGATTAGTCAAAAATATATGTTTTTCTTCTAGTGATTCACTTCATCAAAATCCTTTAGTGACCTTTCAAAAGTTTGAATGCCTATTCCACACACATTTGTGTTAAACTTTGGATAAAATTCCAATAATATTTTTTTGGTTTAATCCATTTTTGTGCCCTTTGTATGGGGGAAACATCCAAGGCCTAATTGGGTAGGTAACATCACCTACAAGAACATAAGGACTTGACCTACCAGTTTCACAAAATTGCCCTAACACAAAATGGTTGCACAAGTTTGAATCATGCATGGAACTAGCCCACCTAATGTCATAATCCCAAAAAACACATTTAAATGTAACCACCTTTTGTAAAAGGACCAAATAGAACCCCTTTTAATTTTAATAATCTCTAGCATGTACATGAAATGTTATGATTGGAACATGTGATCCATCTACAACACCTACTACATAAGGCATAAAGGGGTGAAATTACAACCCCTGATCATTACCATCTTTTAGGAGGTAAGATTGAAGGAACAAGGTCAACATTTTATTACTCAAAAAATAAACTACCCTCACTTGCTTGCTTTATTACAACTACTCAAGTAATAAGTAATAAATCACACAAAAAACAAAAGAAAAGTATAAGGTTTACTATCTAAAAATATACCTACCATCTTGTCGATAAGTTATTTTAATGGTGCCAAAAGAAGAAAATATAGACGGGCAACATGGGAAATGAGCATAACTAGAGAGTAACTATTTTCCCAAGGTTCTATAATACCTTTAATGCCCTTGAATGTTGTCCTAATGGGTATAGAGGCTTCCCATAGCTATTGTCCCCACCTTAACAACGCCTATAGACCTTTTGGTAACTTTACCTATTATTTATAATACCCCATAATGCCTCCCCAATTTTGTTTATTGTTTGCAACAAGCTGCACCCACTCATGGTCATTGCCTACCACTTGTAATAGTCCCTTTTAATTTGTCAACTATTACTTTCAAGTGCTCCCTTTCTTCCTACTACTTTCCTATGGTAACTAATTGCTTATTATTCCAAAAGCTACCACTCATCCACTTCTTATGCCCTCTCACTCTTTGTTTTAAAAGAAACGCATAACTACCATGGAAAGGGTTAGCAACACCTTGTATATTCTTAAACTACATTCCTTCCCACATCTCTTAGTATAATAAATACATACAAATACATTTGCCGACTACTCTTTCCTCCCTAATGTTACAACACACATTTTTTCAAGAAAGTCTTCCATTCCTAGAACCAACTAACTTTCAAATACATTAAAAGTCCTCCAAGTCCTCTTCTAATCATTTTTCTCCACAAAGTCCGACAAGGCCCATATTGACCTCATGAAAATAAGGCCATTATCTTAATCCTTTCTTAGATATTTCTTTGGTGATTGGCTAGATTACCCCCAATCACTCATTAATATGAACTACTTAATCTCATTAATTTCACCTCTTTGGTAAAGGACAATAAATCACTAGTAACTATTAGTTATTAGGATACTTATGATACTAACTAATCTAGAAATTTCCACCTCTTAACATAGGGAATCCCGTGAAGTGATTGAAAATATTTTGCAGTGTTTTTCATCATATTTGTTGATGGCCACTTGATTTATGACTTTTTCATATTCATTTTTATTGCAAAAAAGAATTCAACAAAGATGTTTTGATTAGTCAAGAATCCTACTCCGAAGAGATTTGTAATCATTTGCACCTTTGTTATAAGTTACCAATCTCAAAATCCCTATGACAACTCTAGTTTCTAATCAAATTGTAGAATGCATGCTTATATATTTTCTTAGCATCAAAGGGACTACTTGGGAACATATGAAATTTAAAGTCTATTTTGACACCCTCATTTTAACCTTGAATTTTCTAGCATTGAAGGATGTAAACAAATATAATGCACAATATCTTTGCACTTTTACATGAGCCCACAAAGTACGAAATTTAGATTTGTGTTGTTTCAAGGAATTTGCATAAAAAATAATTGATTGCACTTGTTTCAAATGAGCTTGAATAATAATCACATGTACAGTTTGCACATTTTCAGATAGGCAAACATAGCCACTTGAATGCCTAAAATTGCCAACAAAAATCATTTCATGTTCATGATCTCTTCCATAGTTGAACAACACATTCAAAATCCCCAACATGATTTTTAAAAATAAAATTCAAAAGCATGTCAAAAGAATAATACCCATTCATATGCTTAAAGACATAAAGGAGAAATATAACACTAGAGCACTTCCAAGGATTCAAGATACACTTGTTACAAAGGGTGCAACAAACAAAAACTTTTACCATGAAGAAAAACTTCTTTTATGTGACTATGGAGATGAAGAGTTTCACACCACATTGCATACATTGTAAACCACAAGATATCCTTAGATCTCACAACCTAAAAGGAAAAGAAATTTCTAAACTTCCAACCATGTGTAAGATGGAAAGGAAGGTTGAGAACTAATGCACACCTATTTCATACCAAAACCCTAACCAATGCCCTTTTCAAGCCTTCCTTTCTTTGCACTTCCACCCATGTGAAAAACACCCTGAACTATGCTAATCAAGGTGGATAGTATAGCGAGGAACCAATGAAAAAACAAGAACTAAGCATCCAGTCATCATCCATCCAAATTGGTGAACTGGTGGGGATGATGTTTCACTACGCCCTAGAATCAAATTTAGAATTAAATTTAGAATTAAACCTAGAATCAAACTTAGAATTAAATTTAGACTAGAAGCAAGTTATCAAAACTAATCAAGGCTAATGAAAGGTTAATTAAACAATAAACATGTTAATAAGAGGCTACTCATACCATATGTAGGCAAATATGTCATTAATCAAACCCTTAGCAGGTTAATAAAAACCTAATAAGACCTTATCAAACGTCATTAAGAAGTAATACGAAGGCAATCAGAAAAAGCAATGAGAGATGAAAGAATAATAATAAGGCAATAAAGAGAACAACCATAAACATAATGAAAAAAATGCACCTAACCCTTGAGTGGAAAGTTCCATCTTCATTACAAGGAAAGAAAAAAAATTATACATTTTGAGTTTGATGTTTAGAACCCAAAACAAAATTGGATACATTTGAAATTTACATAGTTGCATGTAGCCTTGAAGTTGGGTCATCACATGAATCCATATTCAAATCACAATCAAGAAATAATTGTTCATGCCCAAACACTTATTCAAGCAATGGAGTTCAAAATCAAATCGAGCTTGAAAAGATCACCTTTCAAAGAAATTTTTTTTGATGGCGTTGAGGTAGCATTTACCATTAATTCAAACAATTTCTAGGGCATTCCATGCTACATTCTTACTAACAACCTTAAACCAATATTTGTTCATTTGGCAGAAACACCATAACATTAATGATGTCATTGAAAAAATATCAAGATGTAGTTTAAGACCAATGCATCTAGGAGAGGGGGGGACAAGGAACCTTGGAATTGGATTGGTGATTCAATGTTGTGATGCATTGGAAGTTGGGTAGGTTGGGCACCAATTTTTGTAGGAGGGATTGGGGCAAGATGTTTGAAAGAATGGGCATTTCATGTGGTTGTTAGGTTTTGGACAAATTAACCAACCTTCACACTAAATGTGGTAATTGACCACAACAACAACAACAAGTTCTACCACAAATCCATGTTTTCACCTAATGTATAAAAAAACCTCATCATTTTAAGGCAAATACCTTAACACCAATTCCTGATTAACAATAAGAGGAAAAAGTTAAAGACTTAAACCCTAGTCTTTAGTTGGAATCCATTTGAACTTCACAGATGTCAACCTTTTTCAACCAAAAAGAAATGGACCTATTGCCATGCTCCATTGTTGGCATTCTTCCAAGTAGTTATGTTTCTGGATTGTACCACCATTATCATGTTTGAGTCGTGTTTTGTCACCATTGCATCTCTCCTTTTGCCAACAAGACTAGTAGAAATGTGAACCTATAAATGAGAAGGAATTTCAAAAAGAAAGATAACATTTTTATAAAAAAAAACACATAACAAATGCAAGTTGCTTTCATTCGTAATTAAAGTTTAAGGTTTAGGGTTTTGTTAGTTAGTGCGTATAGTCATGGTAGGCCCTACAATTTCATCATCGTCAAAACATCAATGGGTATCACAATCGATTTTGTGATGACTTCTATGGATTGTGATAATTTCTATGGATTGTCATGGGACATTTTCAACCCTTCACTTGATGGTTCCCATTGCATTTACCTTGTTTCATCCAATCTTTTCAATTGCACCTAGTTCGTCTTCACATTTCACACCTTGTCTACCTCATTAGCCATAAGCTATTCCTTAATAATCTATACCTACACCAAGGGCCTATCCATCTTATCAACAATGTCCATGTGTTCATTGTTTTGGTTGTGGTTGTTTATACATAGTAGGAGCAAGTTTAACACATCACCAAACATCATGCACCGCACACAAGTAGTCATAAGCTTCAAGGGTGCCTATGCCTTTGGCATTATCATCTTCTCTTCCTTCTTAGACATGGATTGCATCATTGGATATCATCGATGCTTTCCATCTTGGTTTACCACGCCCTTGCTCATATCATCATATCCCATATGCTCTCCATGTTGAGGTTCAGTATACTTTGTGCATCCCTTTATTTCAGTTAGTTGTTGATCCATTTGACATAACAACTTAGTATGCAATTTTGCTCTTCCATTCTTGGTGTTTGTCATTTTTGCCACGAGGTGGTGAGAAAGGCCACCAAGAGAGTTGCGCCCATTTGCATCGGTATATGTCAAGGGATTGGGAGACATTATAAAAGGAACATACAATTAAAGCACAAATGTTGGCTTCCCAAAGATCTTCAAAGGTGGCATTAGATCCTACTCCACCTCCATTAGTACAATTGCGTTGCATTCAAGCACTTGTTCATGTAAGGGAATATGTTTGCGTAGTGTGTGCATTAGCCCCCACCACTCATGTGGCCCCATTGTTAAGACCATTACATCTTTTCACCATCTTCATCCATTGGCTAAGGTTGACCTCTTCCTGTTTGTTGATGATTTTCATCTAGAGATGGATCTTGTTTTGGATAGAGAGGCATTTATTTTTGTTCTGATGCATTCACCACGTCTTTCATCTGATGGTTCTTCGAATATGGTGTATGAGTTTTTGCAAGATTTTTTTGTTCCTGATGATTTTGCTCGTTGTGGCTTTAATATATTTTTTGAAATATGCGGGCACATTGTTTGTGGTCATGTTGCTCTAACAATATCACACATATTTGTTACATCACAATTATTGGTTTTGGAGAAATAAGCCAAAGGCATTTGATCGATTGCCATTAGAAAGGTGATTTATTAGTTAGTCGTTCACACATTGGCTGTTTAGTTCAAGGATACATTTGTAGAACATTTTAGTCCACATTAGTTTGGGGTGGCAACACTAGGTGGGTGCAAAATAGTGGTTCATGGGGTTAGAGCTATGTTGGATTTACATCTAGACCAAGTGGTATTACAGGTGGATGTTTGAAATGAATTTAATTCATTATTTCAAACAACCATTTTTTAGGAGTTGCAGTCTTGTATCGGCACCTTCGATTATCTTTTCCCACTTGTTCATCGATTTTACACACACCCATCTCCATTATATTTCTCAAAGGCTTCTAAACAAGGGGATTTCACAATCATTTCATTCAAGTTTGGGACACAATAGGGGGATCCTTTGGGAATGTTGTTTGCATAAGCTCATTTTCGAGCACTTTCTCTCTTACTTTAACAACCCACTTTACTTGTGTTTTTCCTTCGTTGGTGGATGATATGCACATAGTTGGTCTTGCTTTGGACATAATATCTATTTTTTGTGATTATAGGAGGAGTTTGGAGATTAGGATTTTTAGTGCAATTGATGACGTGTAACTTAATTTCCATAGGGGTTACACACTAGTCTATATCATTCCCTCCAAATTTTCTTGCACCTGAGTTTGATTTTCATATTCTAGGTGTTCAAGTGGGTTTTTACCATTTGTGGAGTCCTTCATATCAAAGGCGTTCCAAGAAAACTTCAACACAATCACTAACCTTCCTATGCTTACAAATCTTTAGGTAGTTTTTGTAATGCTTTTGCTTTGTTATGTTTAGTGGCCAAGCTAATTGTAACATATTATATTTCCATCACCATGTATTTTGCAACATTATACCAAGTTTGATGCTTATACCATAACTATGTTGGAGAAGCTATTAGGGTCAAGATCTTTTGGTACCATAGTGGGTCATTTGGCTTGTCATCAGGTCATTCTTCTTGCTTCTTCAAGGGGGCTAGGTTTTCTTTCAATGGTTTAACATGTTGCTCCCGCCCTTTTAGGATATTGGGCTTTGATTGCTCTTGTAATAGTCTTTCATTTCTAACAAGATGATCACCTTATTTTTCTTGATGTGGTGGTACATGTAGAGATTGTTATTTATCCCTTTCAAGTAACATTATGGGATATTTGCGTGATGTTACCTAAAATGGATGATCACATGTCTTGCTTTTTGAGAATTTAATGGTGCAATCTTATCTTCAAATGTAGTCTTTTTGATGGACCAATTACACAAGTAGGAATTTACTTTGTTTTTAACAGATGCTCCTTTAACTATTGTGGGAACACAACTCCACTTTTGTGAAGGTCTAGCAACATGGGCTTCGTTATCAGTTTGTCTTAGCACCCTTCCATTTCGTTTGTCCTCCGTCCATTTTCTTACAACATACTATATTCGTCTTAGTATACCACATCTTATGGTCCCACATTTTTCAAGATGTCAATGTGGTCATACCATCGATGATTTGGATATCCATTTGTTACATTGCTCATGTGGGAGTGAACGCACTGCAGCCCATGATACATTTCAAAATACCATTGCAACCATCACATCAAAAAGTGGAGCTCATGTATACAAAGAGGTTTCCCACCTTTTCCCTCGCCATATACAGAGATGAATGGATATTGTCATCATTAGAGATGGTTTTCAAACATTGGCGGATGTTGTCATCTGTCATTATTAATCCGACTCATACAAATTTGGTGTAGTGTGCTTCCATAACAACAGCACATGTAGTAATAGTTGTTATTCAAAACAAGACACAATCCTCCACAAAGTGAGTGCTAGCATCACAAACTTCCTTAAGAAAAATTTCAATATGATTATAATAAATCATTAAATTTATGTTATTTATTTAAAAAATTCACATCATTGTTGTGTATTTTTCATTTTATTACTCTATTATTGATAAAATGCTTGTTGAAAAATATAAATGTAATGAACAATGGTTTTGACTTATTAATTCTATGATTATGATGATAAAAAAATAATGATTTGTCATTTTACCATAATTTTCATGACACAAATGTAAAATTTTACTATTCAAAAAGACTTAAATTTATATCATTTTAAAGAATAATAATGTTTATGTTGATATTATGGTAATAAAATATAATTTTAACATTTGTTGAAATAACTAAATAATAACATTTGATCCAAATTATATTTTATACCAGTTTTCATCATTTTTACATAATTATTTTTCCCCAAATCTTTGTGGTGAGGAGATGATTTCATTCCCCTTGCCATAAAGACCTACGATTGTCTCAATCTTTGTTTTGATTCCTTTTTTACTTCTTGCGTACATGCTAGTAAAACTCACCATCAGTAAATTTCCTTAGTACTTTTAATGCTTATATCTTATTATAAATAACAAGTGTCGATAGCCTTTTAGCATGTGTAAGCCATTGCGATTTTTCAACATGTTACGATGCTTAATCATAATTTTTCATCTCTTCCACACATACTAGCTAGTGCACTTCCATCATTAGCTAATATGTGGTAGAAGATGCCCTTGTAACATCACGCCTTCCACTTCATTATTACTATCGTGATTATTTTGATTTTCCTTTCATGTGTTTACATTTGTTTATAATGCTTTCTATTTTTTGTGAATGGATTCTCATCCTTGTTTATATATATATACAGGGTTATTTTCTGCTTTTTAGAGAGAGAGAAAGAGATTTTGTGTGGGAGATCTTTGAGGAAAAAAGAAACTTCTT
>Ga0209611_10007627_pt1 | contig 17263 bp, 5 predicted proteins | sample S1TSphgellanicum_3_FD_187693 | JGI IMG/M metagenome (GOLD analysis project Ga0209611, IMG submission 187693) | Host-associated microbial communities from peat moss isolated from Minnesota, USA - S1T2_Fc - Sphagnum magellanicum MG (SPAdes) (version 2) | ecosystem: Host-associated > Plants > Peat...
ATTCATTATATGAATTTAAACAATTAGTTATTTGAAACTAATTATTTAAATATATTAACTAACTAATTATTTGAATTACATTAATTCATTTAAATAAGTATTTCACTAGTTAATCAATCCAAATAATCAATTATCAAATGTTTATGACGCACTCCCAAGTCCCTAGTTAGACTCAAGCTGGGTCTAAGTTACTCTCATAGCAGAATTGTGAAAAATTTGGGGCACGTTCCCAGCTCTTAGCACTAGAAGGGGTAGAGGGGGCATGCTAAAGCTCCAGGATGGGATTAGGAAGAGTGACAAGTTCACTTACTCGAACCTGCATCAAACCAACCAACAAGTTGGTTAATTCACATTTTGGAGCACCCTTGGTGCTAGGATAAGCCACGGGTAACTCTGGACTCACTTGACTCACCACGGCCTGGACTTAGGGGAAGCCATCAACTTCCCCCATATAGTATACTATGTGCCTTTCCATGCACCCACATCCGAATGGCTTTTTGTCCCAGGACTCCCAAGGAGGAGTCCCGAAACTGTCCCGGTTTGGACTCCCGAAACTTTGCACGATCATAACTTTTTACTCAGACCTCCAATTGGGATGAGCTCTGAAGCAAAGTTGTAGCTTTTCTCGAGAGCTTTCTAATAGTGTGTTGCACTCCACCTGTACGCACTAGAGTCGGGTTGATTCCTGACTTTTAGTGGTCGGGAGTCAAATTGCCAGTTTGACTCCCAACCCTTCTTTTTGCCATAACTTGTGCTGCAGATGTCCAACTGGCCCATGTGAAACCATTTTCGACCTCTACACTTTAGTAACTTTCTAATGATATAAATAACACCTCAATGCGAGGTGTTTTGACCCCTGCAATCGAGCTTTAAAGTTTCGGGAGTCCCGGAGGACTCCCAAGTCCCAATTTCGGGAGTGTGAGTTTCATCCTCACATTTCCCTCAAAGTAGGGTTGCGACAGTTTAATTCAAAAATCTAGGTTCTAGATAATTATTTCAAATAAAATCAGATAAATTAATTTTCTCCTTACCTAGGTATTAATGTAAGTATGTAGGTCCTAGGACCTATCAACCTTCCTACCTATGGTTAAGTACTGACCTACATACCTATTAAAATAACTATTTATTTATTTATTTTAAATTCAATTAATATGCCACGTGGTAATATTTAAAAATTGTGCCACATGTTAAATTTTAATGGATGGATGAAAGTTAATAATGTCAACATGATGTTATGGTTATAATTGTAATGGAGTTGCGTAGTAGTTGAAAATGAATTGTTTTGACAAAATTACCATTGAATTATAATGAGTTGCACCATATATATAGTGAATTGCAACTATTACAATTCAAGCAACTTGTGTGATAACATTCACAATGTAAAAATATGGTGGATTGTTAATGGTCATTATAACTCAAAAATTGAATTGCAAGACAATTGCAAAACACTCATTTTTCTCATAATGATTATAATTCAATCAACATTTGGTCTCTTTATTTGTTCTTTAATTTTGAAAAACATTATTGTGACAACAATAAATAAGTTAACTAAAACACTTCAACTACAAATTATATATATATAATGGAAATATTAATCAATGTGATGGGGTTGACCATTCTCTTCTTTATTTAATATAATTTGTAATTCCCCATAAAGGTTATATTGAAATGGCATTTTCCCCTTAGACTACCAAGTAAGAATATCACAACTACTAAGTTAAACCTTACTAAGGCATAAAACATACTAACATGTTTGTTACACAATGCTAAAAAATCTCCTTTTCTTATTCTTCAAAACTAAAGAACCATTGCCATAAATTTGCACCAATCCATATGATTGTAAAGGTACTACAAGTTTTATAATTTATGGGCACAAAGCTATGAAAAGACAAATGTAAGTAAACATGATGCCATGGGAATGGTTGTTTCAACTTTCAAGAATCATAAAATAAATGATAAATCCTCCATTGCAAATGTTTTAACAATAACTTTCCATGGAGGAACAACTTTTTGTGATCCCAATTGCACCATTAAACTATAATTGGGCAAAAGTTTAGCATTAATGTTGTGCAATAAATTGAATTTTTAAATATTCACCAATTTTGATTTTCAAGATATTCCAAATTAATTAAAGAAAATTTATCATTTTAGATTATTTGAAAAAAAAATCAAGAATATCTAGTCCCATTTATTTTTAAAAGCCTTTAAAAACCTACAATTCACATGGAATAACTAGTGGTCTAGTGGTTTTATGACTAGACAGTTGATCTTTTAAAAACAATTAAAACCAATGGTATATACCTAAACAAAATCTTTAACTTTTCGAAAACCATAATTTTGAATCAATGTAAAAACCACTCTCAAACATTTGGAGGTTTGTTGATCTTTGTAATAACCATTCAATGTTTGTTAACACCTTGTGGCCTAAGGAATGTCAATGAAATTAAAGACATGAATGCAAAATTACAATTTCAAAGGGGAACCCTTGGAGACAAGGATAGTGAATGTAATTAAAATTTTAAGGGTGAATTTTTTTCTTTTATGAAATTCATCATGATGATATGAATGGATGCTCTACACATTATGCTAAAACTTGACATTTATGATTAGGACAAATATGAATGACCATTTTTTAGTCATATAGTCATATATGCCATGTTTTTTGTGCTTAGTCGTATTCTTGAAACCATGGATATGATACATGATTAAAAGTTTTTATGGATACGATTATGTGACTTAAAATCTTCTTCATGAACACCATATAATTATTTAATAATATACAATTTGAAACATTAAAAACTTATGAATTAAAATGGAAAAGAACTAGAAGGGCAGACATATGTATTTAATAAACATATTATAAGTTTGTAGATGGTCAAATAGATAATTAATGCACAAATAAATAATTAACAGATTATTATTTTTAGAACTTTGCCTTAGAGCACTAATTATTAATGGAATTTCTAGACATTGGTTAAAACAAATTGCCAAAATTCTTGAAACCATAAAATTAAATTAAAAAATGATGCTTAGAATATAATTTTAAAAATTAAGTTGAGGCTCTTGCTCAAAGGTTTATTTAAATTAATGTCCTCTTTGAAATTTTTGACATTAAATAATTAAATAAATTCTTATTAATGATATCCAATGAATTTTAAATCCACATGCCCCAAAATGGCATTTCTTTTCATGTTTCCATGTGATGGGTAACAAAAAATATAAATTTTTATCTTTAGTAATTTATCAAAGTATTTGGTCATATAAATTGGAATTTTTAAAAATATTTTATATTAAATCACATTTAATGAATTGAAAAGAAAATTAAAAATAAGATTAAAATTTACTACTCACAATTTGATTTTTTTAAATGTGTATAAATTAATAATATATGTTTCATAGATAGCATCTTTTATTTAAAATATTTTTATAATTATAAATAAATATAACACAACATTATACCATTTTTATGGATTTGTTATATTTTTAAAAGGTAGGGAAATTATATATATATATACATATATACATACTAAAAAAACCATGTTGAATTTAAATATTTTTATTTACAATACATCAATAAATAAATAAATAAATCTTCAAGACATCATTGTTGTTCAAATGTATGAAATTGTGAATATTCAAATGCATTTCAGTCAAATTAGTTAATATTTTGGTTTTAAATTTTTTTTATAGATATGTAAATCTTGGAAAAATCTTTAAAAATGAATTTATTTATTTTCATTTCGACAAAGTAGGAAAAAATAAGAATGGTCAAAGTTGGGTACTTTTGTTTGGGACAAAGGATGATCTGAGATAATGTTGTAAATTTATCCCATATCCTTTATCAACAAGTTCAACTTTGTAAACTATATAACTAGGTGAAAAAGCATTAGTCTAAACATAATACATGCACCAAATATACTCAAAGTGCAAATATTACATGTAATGAGCTAATAAAAAAGGTTTGTCACCAAAAAATAAAGGATCCTACTTAACCTACTTAGGCCTACCTACCTACCTACCCATTTTTACCTACCTACCAAATGGTTAGAGTAAATTGAAATATATAATACATTCCATGGGATTTATGACTAGGACAAAAATATGACTAGTGGATAAACTACATGCCCATATTCACTACATAGTCATGTAGTCACGAATGGTATTTACTACAATAAACCCATTCATGGGTGTAGTCATATTTGCCATGTTTTGGCATAGTGACATGTGGTTTAGATGTGGTCTAGCAACCTACCAATTCATATAAAAGCATAAAAATGTCATTATATATTCATATTATCATCATTTCAACTCCCTAGTTGAAAACAAAATTTGGCCACAATCCATGATGGGGTGTACAAGTGAATAAAAATCTATTTGTATTTAGTTTTATCATGTGTGCACTCTTTCCACATCCCCCAAATACCAATCCCTTAATGTAAATAATCATTTAATAATCATTTAAATATAAAAATGGGTTTCATTTTGACTTGACCAAGTTTCAAATAAACATGTTTTAGACCAAAAAATAATATTGGTTAGAATGTCATTACCCATTAAATAACAAGAATTGAATGTTTTGACTTTCAATTGGTGTTATATGATTGAAATATGGCTATCAACACCTAAACTCAACATGTGTTAAACCATAGTGTGATATCCACAAACAAAAATGTCTCATCCTTTCATAAGAATCATCATTTCTCCATCAATATGCAATTGTTCATGTATTATATACACAACAAAGTTGACTATGTGGAATTAACAATTACACATTTTTATGTTTTACATGTAGTTAAAGGTAATTGAACATTTCTTTATGGTTGCTTGTTTGAACATATTATTTGCAATAAGAAATTGTAGATTTCCCTTTAAAAGTTCTTGCTACTTACTTGCTATCACCATTATCCCATATACCACATACCAAGGAAAAACTTCATAAAACTTGATACTATATTGCAACTATTCATATAAACTAGAATTCTGTTTATCTTGTAGTTTTATGGTTTGCCTTCACTATAGATTGCATTCCTACAAGTCTTTTAATTGCTATCGCTTTTCTCACATGGCCTCAATCTATAAAACTATGTTTACACCTTACACTTACATTGTCAATTCTCCTATCTTCAATATACACAATCACACACACACATTCCCATATATTACCCACATACATCACACACATATCTATAATAATAAACAAAAGTCTAATCACAAGAACAAATAGAAGGTCCAAATAATGTTTATTGTTTAAAATTGCATTTATACTTGCCTAATGCTACAAAAAGTTATAACTTCCTTCATCTTCAATTGAAAGTCCTATTTGGTAGGTAATGTTTTACTAGACTACATTTGGCAATCTTAAGGTTTGGTAACACATAATGTTCAACTTTCAACTAACAATTAGTTATTTTTTTCATTAGTTTGATTATATTTTATCTTTTGTAGGTAATTTTATTTCCTAATTCACATTGTTTTATGAAATCAATATTTATTTCACAAGCATTAAATAAACCTTCATACCCTTCATAAACCTTCCTTTTATAATTTAGGGAATTTACATTTAATAAAATTTAAAATTAATGATTTAATGACTATTGTTAAAGGACGATAGTTATCATCATTAGATGGTAATACCATCATATGGAAAAATGACTAGAATGAAAGTGTTCCATGATGGTAGTACCATTAGTATAATGAATTATTTTCACATGGCATAATAACCATAAAATAATTATGGAGAGGAATTCTAATAAAATAATACTTGCTACTGAAAATAATCTCTTAGTTTAGTTAATTTATAAGGGCATCCTAGTAATTGTTTAGTTATTAGTGGTAAATATTCATTTACGCTCTTCTATTTACTAAGGGGTGAAACTATTCAAGTTAATTAGTCCAAATAAAAAATGGCTAATAAAGGATGAATGGTTTCCCTTAACTAGAATTTGTGGAGGAAATTAAGATAAGGTGAAGAAATCTATAAGGATAAGGAAACGCATGTGTGGCAGGGAACCACTTATGGTTCCTTATTATCTCTTGGGCTCATTCCATTATTCCATTCACTTTTGGTTTTTCATTATATTCTTTCTTTCAAGCATTATATCATTATGTGTGTGAAGTGGAAAAAGGTTGTACTTGTGTGAAGAAGAAATACAAACAATGGATTATGGTTGAAGGTCAACTTGTGATATCTTTTTTATTGTGTTTTTCCTTGATTTTTCAAATGTAATGAAAGTAGTTTATTTTTAGTTGATATAGAATGTTACTCTCTTTATTTTGGTTCTTTTCTTTTGCAATAAAAAATACACTTTGTACTATCTATTGGATTAGGAAGGTAGGTTTGTTGTAGGATAGTAATTGCCTTTAAAGGCAATAATTTCAAGGTAGTTATTGAATTTTTAGGTTGTAAAAGGTAGGAAATAACTATAAGAGGTCTATAGGAAACTTTGGGTCTACATAGGATGGTAGTTGTTACAAGTAGACAAATTGAAATCAACAATTGCAAAGGGGAGGTAGTTGTGATGGAGGGGGGCAACAAATGATTATGATCATTTTCCAAGTTTTTGTAGGACGATAGTTGCAACATGACAGTAGGTAGACAAAAGGTAGACCCTACCCTCAAGTTTTTCCCTTTTTTTTCTAAATTTATTTTTTGCTTAACAACCTTTTCCTTAATGGTAATTAGGTTGCCGATCATGTGGTCTTACCACTACATTGCAATAATTTCCTCACAATAATGTTAGATCAAATTTTTATTTGCATGTGATATGTCACTTGTTATCACCTTGTCAAATAAAACATTTGTTTCATTTGATATATCATTGTCCATTTGGAGCGAATATATGTCCATTTCTTGGCTTATTCAAAACTAAATGTTTTATTTGACAAGATAGTCAAACAAGTTATTTTAGCCAACACCAACAACCAAAATTAATATTAAATCGATTTTCTATGTCTTTGCAAATTGCACCTTTTTGTTAACCAAAGTGGCAACGTAGTCAAGTTGTGTAGTTAATTGAAAAGTTGTGATTTCTTTTAATGTCCCATCTATTATTTATTATTAAGAATTAAGGAGCCTTGAGAAGTCTATTCCATTTTTTTCCAATTGATGTGCAACAAGATGTAAGGTGCAACTAATTCATTAGGATGTAAAAATATATTTTACTTAAATGTAAATAAGGTGCCCAAAGTTCATTACAAAATAATACTTAACATATTTTTACATTTAAGTAGAAAAATGTAAATATTTTTCATATTCCATTATTTCATAGCATACCAAAAAATACATATTTATCTTATGTGTTTCAAAAATTATACAAAAGTGACATGCCTAAGTGAAGAATATGCCTTGGGTTTGCATTTCATTGTAAAACCAAGAATCAAGGAGGTCATTGATAGATACCATTCAACAAACTTGGGGGTGCAACGTATGCAAATTTGTGTACTAATGTGACATGTGTTTGTGTTGTTTGTTGTACATGGGTTATGGCAAAGACTATTGAAAGATTTATTAGGGAGTTGAATGTCCAATTTTCCAAATAGTTAGTTAAGGATGCCATGGGGGAATGTTTATTTCTAATACTAGATGTAAGTAGATGCAAAGATTATCTTTTCTTGACATTTGGAGATCTTGAAAGGAATTTATTACATTTCACATTCATGCAAACAATCTAAAAAGGGCAAATATACTTTTGTGGTTCCTACCATAATTTTGAGAAGGGATTTAGATGTTCATAAAAGGCATTTTAAAGTTGGGAATGATTTCAATGCTTTTCAAATAATGGTCATGGCAATTGACAATGTTAATCCCGTCATTTTTAATCCTTTGATGTGTATTTAATAGAAATTGTCACAATAAATGTTCTTGGTTTCTATTGAAAATTGTTTTAGTTTATTTCCCTTCTTGAAAAACAAAGGTGCAATATCTTGAACCTTCATTTGCAACTAGTTGTTATGTACACACATGTGCCATCATACTAACATCTACCATTAACAATTATAACCACTTTTAATTTTTTTGAATTTTGGATTGTTAAATAAATAATAAATAGAATATTTTTTTATAAAATTTTATTGTGAATACATTATATATATATATCCTAAAAATTTGGAATTAATCTAATGAGTAAAATAATTTACATTTTTAAGGACTTGTAACCACTACTTAAAAGCAGTTTTGAAACTAAAAGCACAATTTGAAAATATTTTTTTATCAAATATTTTTGAATTCTAAAAATATACACCTTAACATAATACTATCAATTTTTAAAATTTTTTTTTGAAAGATGTATTAAAATTTTAAAAATAATATTCTTTTAAAAAACAACAAAAAAACAATGGTCTAAGTGGGCACGTGTGGCTCTTTGTAGTGTGGTTGGACCCACACAAATGTTTTTCACGCTTCATCACTTTCCATACCAAGCTACTTATGACATGTGATCATATTGTTTGATCAACACATGGTTAAGGCTAATGTGTTTGAATTATGAATATATTTTTATGAACCTTTGTTTCCATGATATGATTAAGGTTTGGAGTCAACCATTTTTTGGGAAAAGACCACTTGTCATAAGCATTATTATCAACTTAAGTTTGTCACCAAATATTTAAGAAACAACTAATATCTATAGCTAAAAAACAGTAAAAGTGGAACTTTAAAAACCAACTCATATAGATAGAACATAACGTGTCATCACCACTATGAATTGTATTAATGTACTCCATCACATTGCAACGACAATTATAATGAAAGTAACATCCATTTTTTTTAACAATATTTTTCAACTTTCACCACATGTGTATCCAATCATTCAATTAATTTTCCACCTACATCATCATCCAAAAATGAAAACAAAATGGTCACATTTTAATTATATTTTGTATTTTTGAGTTTAAGTTTGGAATTGAACATATTACCACCTTTGCAAAATTTTGAGCTTGGATACCTTTGGATATATGTGTTAGGTGGTGGGAAATTTGCTTGGTAGGAGATTCAAAACATTTTAACAAATTCTATCAAAGCTTTAATGTGGCACCTTATATAAAGTTTCATTATTTTACAAGTTTGATTGACACCAACCTAGTTGTAGGCTAAATAAATTAAAACATTACTTTTATTCAATGATTTGTCAAGATTTTTATGTTAGTTATGTGTTTATATCATAATTATTATAAGTAAATTAGGGTAAGTTATTGTGAAATCAAATCCAGTGTGAACACGGTTCTAAATATTTAGTGTATGGAATATATTTTAGGATGTGTGATTTCAAATCATTTTTGGTGATTCAAAACACAATTCACTTGTAACAACACATGAATCCAAGCCCAAAACACCATGTGTGAAATTTTTTTTGGCATAATATAGAAAAACTACAAAGCAAAGAAACATCATGCTTTGGAATCTCATGTTTAGAGGTTATGCACATTTAAAAGGGTTGTTTTTTTATGTTATTAGGTTTGTGTGTGTGAAAAGGGATGGTTGTATTCACCAATATGATAGCACATGACAACTTAGATTAACAATATATATCCTCTTTCTTTCTTGAGAGGTGGTGGGTTCAAAATTGTTGTGGGATAATAGAACATGCAAAACAAAAATTAATAATCTTGAAAATCCTACATAAAAAAAACAAATAGAACAGATAGTAACACAAAAAGACAAACTAAGACATCTTGTTAAGGAATATTTAACATCCTTTAAATGCTTGGGCAAGAGGCAAATTAATGTTCTTGTGATCGGATAGGAAGTCATTTGGATTTCTATAGTGTGAACACTAGTTCGTTTTAAGGTTTAGATTCTGTTAGCTGCCGTCAACTTTCTTTGTGCAGGCGACGGAGTTTATATCATTTCTGTTTGTTTATGGCTATGAGTAGGGGATTTTGTTGTTTGTGTGTTATGTGAAACAAATTGGCAACATACGATGGGTGGCCAAGGGTGCTTCAAGCATGGAAGGGAAAGGAAAAGAAGATGCTGTTGGACGAAGATAAGAATTAATGGCGTAGTAGATCAGGTTTGTGGTTTTTGGATTGCATTGGTTGTAGATTGTATAAAATCAAGAAACTTGCTGAAGTAAATAATTATTGTTTGATTTCCGTTGCACCAGTAGCTACTTCATGACATGCATTATGTTCTTGTTAGTGTTAGAGTCTATAAGGGATTGATGCTGAGGGTTCATGATGCACAAAGGAGATCTGAGCTGTAGATTCTGGAGCATGTAGGGGGATTACATTTGTATGGGACCTTGGTGGAACCGTTACTGAAGTAGCACACCTCTGATGAATTAAAGCCAGAAACCTAAGAGAGTATCCTTGGGTTGGGTAGAATGTGGGTACAGAATGGGAGAAATTACAGAAATATCCTTAGATCCATACTTTGAACAAAACTCTGCTTTTCCCAAGTTGTTGCAAGTTAACATGGCATATGTTGTGCATCCTTAATTTGGAACCAAAAGTCATCTTGTTTGTAGAACTAAAACAAGCATCTTCCTGCATTATATCATAGCGTAGAGGGACAGGTTAGTAGCTCATAACGGACCAAATAAACACAGAGGGCTCTGACCTCAAGCCAGATCCCACTAATTCATAAACTCACAAAATGTGGAATTGTTCCTAGTAATAGTTTGATGGATTCTAATATAGCAATCCAGAAGGGACTGACAGGTATGAGCTGCCTGAAGTCTCATATGGGCAAAAGATTTATGCTCTGTTAGGACAGTAACACCAATGTATTGTGAAAGTGCCTGAATGGCAGAATATAAGTTGTAGAACTCGCAGGTACAGAGTTTGGATTTGTGATGAGGTGACATTCTTCACACCCCTTTTCTTTTTGGTTACACTCCTTCTATTAGTCCCAATGTCATTTTGCTTGAACCCCAACAAATACTTGTTGTGGACTCTACTTTCACTTACAAGCTTCATACTGTAATCCATATCTGAGCCCCACCGCCCTCTTGAATGAACTGTGGTCTCTATCTTCACTTACTAGATCCATATTGTAATCCATTCAGATGGGATGTAGGGATTTTGGCAAAAGTGTTGTTTGCTGAAATGGTCAAAAACCAATACATTATGTGAAAGCTTTCCACCACATCTGGGCAAAAGAAGGGTGTTTCTGTCTCTAGGTGTGTTGTTCTCACCCAGATGGCAACATCGTGGTCCATGGAAGTCCCACTAGAGTGACCTAAAAGTTGTTTAATGTACATCAAATTCTCACCGAACAACAGAACCACACAGGTGCCACAAATTGAGAGCCCCAAAATCAGATTTTGGGGCGGGGGGGGGAGGGTCTGGAGCCCCATTGTGTTGTCTCTGCTATTGATTTTGAGCAAAAGTGTCTCCCAACCCACCATTGAAAAGGCAACAAATCTAGAGTTTCTACACTATTTAGAAGCAAGGAATTACCTTTATCTCGAAGCTGTGCGTGCTTCAAATAGGCCCTTTCAGTTCAGGTTGGACTTTTAGAAAAGGGACTCTCGTTGTAGTCTTTACCGTTGACTTGTATAAATCTTCATAACCTTTTCCTAGTAAAATTTAAAACAATTTAGTGTGTTGCATTATTGGAAAGAAGATAATAATAACCTTTGTAAAAATCTCCGGCCGGCAAATTTGTGGTTTCAAGGTCTTCCAGGAAGAATGTTACTTTTTTGCAAGAAGTATCTAAAAGTCAAAACGAAGACATGTATGAGTAAACATATTCTCAATGTTTTAATTATGTGGTTAGTAAATTTTGGATCCCCTGCAAGTAAGAAATCTTCATTGGGAAAGACGAGAATCCTAGGATCGTAGCTGTTTTATAATTGAGATGTCAGCTCAGACCTGTAGATGCTGTTCAATTTATTGGGAGGTGAATGTGTCAAAGAAACTATCATTGCCACCAGACATTATACCACAATTCCCTGCGACTTTGTTATTCTTGTACTGGGCAACTACATTGCATCCAACATCACACATATTTTGTAAAGTTTGCACATGTGAACACACACACTCTTCCCATCATCCTTTTGGACTGTCATCCATCCGTTCTCATAATGTGTTATTTACGTGTTGGGTATTGCCCGAGGTGGAGCTGAGGCCATTTACTTGGGGGACGCCCTGCTGAGGCTGTAACCCAGCATAAAAACTGACCAGAAATTTTATTTTTCTCATTTTTCCTGTGATACCGAGGGGATATCATGGAGAAAAAAAATGGGCCAGTGTTTCAAAAAGCAAAATGCCCATAGGAGTGCCCATTTTGCTTTTTGAAATGCCCACCTCTTGCAGATGAAGAATCTCACTCTATAAGGTCACCTCAAAATACACTTAGAAATTTTCTCATAGGTTTTTACATATTACTGTGGTTGGGCCCTAGAGAAACCGTTCAAATTTATTCTCTAAGATACAAAAATCGCTAATGGAATAAAATTACCCATAAAGTGGTGCTAGTTGGGCCTACTTTCACCTCCTCTTTGCTCCCTCACCCTTATTTTGTTTTATCTATAAAGTGGCCAGATAAGGGTCCAAATTAGGAAAACCCAAGATGGGATCCCCAAATTGGGCACATCAATTTATTTATTTTCATTCACAGGCTGCCCACCACTAGCCTATGCTAATGGGGGATAGGTATATGAGCTAGGGCTAGGGGCTAGGTTGGGATGGGTTTAAAGTGCTAGGGGCTAGGGGTTTATTGGCTATTGGTTATGGCCATTGACTATTGGTTATGGATATTTACAATATGATTATTATGATTATGGCTACAACTATTGCATGTGGTTATGGTTATTGCTTATGGTCATTACCTATTAATTATTGCCTTCGGCCATTGGTTATTAGCTATTTCTTTTTGTTATTGGTTATATTTGGGTTTAGGTTTAAGGTTTTTAAGATTTAATTTTAATCGTTTAGAAGTTGGGTTTTCAAAGGTGAAGTATTAGGGTTTAAGTTTTGAAGTTTTATGGTTTAATTTTTAAGGTCTAAGTTTGGGCTTTTTAGGGTTAGGGTTTTAAACTTGCAATTGTAGGGTTTAAATTTGGGTCTTTTAGGGTTTGGGAGTTGAAAATTTTAATTTTAGAGTTTGGGATTTGGCTTTTTTGAGTTTAATTTTCAGAGTTGATATTTAGGCTTTTTGAGGGCTATTTTTGGGTTGAAGGGGTTAGTTCTAAGGTTAGGGTTTTAAAAGTATTGTTTGATTTTCGACATTTCAGGTTAATGTTTAAAGTGTTAGGGTTAAAGTGATGGTTTGTACTTGTGTATAGTATTGAAGTTAAACATCAAGATTTATAATCAAAATTAATAGACACAACCATGGAAGAAGGTTAGTGATGAAAGCATTATCAAAGATGTTTTAAGTTCATTTTTGTGTCTGTAAAATGATCAAGTTAAAAATCAGCCCAAAGAGATGGGTTTAGATCTAGGGTAGGTTTAAAACCTAACATGTAGAATAAGATTCCCATGTGGACTAAATAAGGAAAAAATTGTCCTTCTTTTTTTCCTATTGTTTTCATTTCAAATCTTGATAAATGTCTTCCTCAAGCTTTTCAAATGGCTCTTATTTCATCCCATATTCAAGTGATGAGGATCTCAACTTGGAAGACATGGACCAAAATGACCTTATCATTTTTGAATTGACAATGTTGGTAGTTTCCAATTCCAATAAACAAGTCATTTCATATGAAATGGAGGAAAGGGGGTCATTCATGGACCCTTGACCATTGGTGTTTTGGATGTATTGGATATTATGTGCACCACACCAACATTATTCAAAAGTTTGATATACGTCACATTGGAGGAATTTGACCATTTGACTTTTCAAATACTCCGTACCAATAAAGCCCATGTTATATCCATAGGTGAACTTCCTCTTTCACATTTATTTCCAATTTTAACCTAGGTTTAATTTTCAAATTTAAGGTTAAGGTTAAGGGTTAAGATATGATTTTAAAGGTTAGGGTGGGGTTTTGAAGGGTAGGTGTTTGGGTTTTAATGTTAAGGTTTAAAGTTTTTAGGTCTAAGTTTTAGGTTTTCAAATTTGATATTAAAGGTTTAAGGTTAAGGTTTTCATTCTTTTAAGGTTTAGTGTTTAGGGTTTAAGGTTTTTGTTTTCAAGTTTGATTTTTAAGGTTAAAATTAAAGACTTTACGTTTTTTTTAAAGGCTTAGAAATAGGGTTTAGTGTTTTGGGGTCAAGGTTAAGTTTTATAGGTCTGATTTTTATGGTTTAAAATAAGGTTTAGTTTAGTAAAGGTTAGGTTAGCATTTTTAGGTTTGGTCTTTAAAGTTTAAAAATAGGGTTTATGATTTTAGGGGTTAGGGTTTATGACGTGACAAAATATTCCACACCTTGTCATGGAATATTTTGCCACATCACATGCATGACTTTTGGGGGGGAATTATCAATGATTTATTGAATTTCAACATATTATCATTCTTGGTGCAACCAATGCTCCAATATCTAAAGTTTTTATACAATACCTTCAATATTTTCAAAAATATTGAAATGACGAGAAATTACATGATTCAGAATTATTTGGTGAATTTAAATTAATAAATATATTAGTTCTTTGACAAACATGTGTTGCGATGGCAATAAAATAAAACAATACAGATGAAAGCACATTGTGACTGTCAATGGGTTTATTGCAAATAAAATGTATAAAGTTTTATCAAGTCACATACTTTGATGCCACACCACTAATGTATAACCATCAAAACAAAAAAACATATACATCTCATAAGACGATTGAAATGACACATAGTGGAGAACAAAATGTTTAGTAATAATTAAAAACAAAACTTTCTACATAGTGAAGGCAACTACAACAAGCTTGATGAATGGGAAAACATAATTGATTTGAAATAGATGAAATTGTTATGTACTATCACGAAAATCCAAAGGCTTTAGAACATTCTAACAAACACTAAACTTCATCCCAACTCCACGTGCAGTAATGAATGAATTCTTCAATGAGCCCACAAAACATAATCATTTGCAAGATGTGATAGACATGTTTACATTACACATACGCCCCACGGGCACCCAAAAAACCTACCAACATTTTGACAAAGTAGACGCATGAATATCTAGGGAAATTGCCCATAGTGACGTCAAATCGGTTGTTAACAAAAATAATATTATAAAGTCGTCCATACCCAAGTGGCGAGACATCAACAACAAGGAAAACAATGCATTGGAGAAGTAACCTACATGCTTCCCAATTGTTCATGTGTTATTATATTATTTTGAACACAAAAGGTTGTTTCACCTTCTTGCCGCCATGAGTTGTAGGCCAACAACTTGCATCGAACAGCTTCACAAGGTTGTGATAATTCATGATAAGCACATGGGAATTGTTTGAACTAGAAGATTGGAAACCAAATAAACTTCATATATTATTTCTACATAAGTGGTCAAAGGAAAACCTTACCTTTTTAAAAGTTGTTACCTCCTTTTGGGTCAATTAATACCTTTTTGGATGAGCCATATGATTGGAATTACAAGCTTAACAACTGTAAATTTTTAGGCTATCCCACCCACACAATGGTTCAAGTCATCGGGACAAAACCAATGCTTATGGTGCTCAAGTGATCCGCCATGATACATTTATTGATTTGTAAATGTTGATCCTTTCATTGCAATTTGAACACCATGGTTTTTTGGAGTGCTAAACATTGAATTGCAAATTTGGATGGGCAATGTTCAATACACCACTAGCCATCAACACAAATATTTTCCTTCAACTCTAAGCCACTGTGAGGCATTTTTGCACACCTTCAACATGAAGATATGCACTCACAAAACCCACTTGGAAGTGGAACTATTATGTAGTTGTAGTCTAACAAGTAAAGTGGTTCAATGTAATGCAATGAAGTTCACTAAAAATCTAATAAGTTGTGTCCACTTGGAAAATACAAAGACATTGTGGGAGAATCGTAATTCACCATGATGGAATGTGAAGGGGCATTATGTTGATGTTCATTCAATGTCACGTTTGATGGTTGAACCTTTTTTGTTCCATTCATTATAACATTTACATATAACCTCCTAATTTAACATGCATTGGATTTTTGAAAAGTTAATATAAAAAGGAACCATGTTACAAAATCTTATAAATTTTTATTTTTTTGATCAAGAATTAAGCCTTGGGACCGAAAATCACTTTGCTTAGATTGAGGAAAAAAATAGACAATTTCAACCCCTTCTACTTTCGACAAGTGTAGCTCCTTTACAGCAAACCTGATGATGCTGAAATTTGGAGAGAACCTTCTACACCTCCTAAAAAATAATTGTCTTAAGTTTAACACAAATTCAACAATGGATTTGGGAGGAACAACTATTTGAAATAAAACTCCAAAGGCTTTGTCATGAAAATCCTTCCATACTTATTTTTTGCACACATCTTTTTCATGAACAACACATTTCCACACATAAGAACTAATCTTTTCCTCACACATTCGTTCTCCTCCTTTCCGTTTCCCTCAACACAAGATATTCCTCTCTCCCTTGGTAAGCCTCCATGACCTCTCCTTGAATTTGTTCCCCTTACCCAATGGAAGCTTCGAAATCCTCCCCTCCAATCAATGGCCTCCTCATCCTTCAAAAGCTAACAAGAATTGAGAATGATTTGCCCTCCAATTGATTTTAGAATGAGAATTATTGGGCCCAATGAGACACAAAAAAATTCCATCCTCCAATCAAATAAGATGACAATATTCATGATTAATGGGATTGGAGGACTCATCCTTCCCCTTATCTTGGATATCTTGATGAGGTTCTTGAGCTTGATCCTTATCTTTTCCGTCCATTAACCTTCACATCCCACTTCTTCATCCTAATTATTTCAAGTAACTAACTACTAAGACAATTTATCGGTAGTAACAAGCAAACATCCTTGAGTCTTTACTTGATTAAATCAATTCAATGGCTAGAGTAACATCTTCGCGTACCATTTTTTTTTTTGATATCCCTTATTTATTTTTTCTTCCATGCACTAATTAATTATGTAGTACATAATAAATTGAAATTAAAATTTGCATCACAAAAACCCCCACATACTTCTAGATCCACCATTGAAATTAGGGTTCGATGAATCCATTAAATCTAGGATGTTTGAGTTTTCATGAGGTTCCGCCATCATTTCCACACCTTACGCCTACCCTAATTTATTAAATAAAAAAATTTCGACCCATTCTGAACACAAGTATCACATTGTTTCTACTACCCTCTTGGTTTTTGTTGATGCAGGTGAAAATTTAGTCATGGTGGATGATGTTGCTATGCTTTCGAATCCTTTAGT
>Ga0209611_10007628_pt1 | contig 17260 bp, 12 predicted proteins | sample S1TSphgellanicum_3_FD_187693 | JGI IMG/M metagenome (GOLD analysis project Ga0209611, IMG submission 187693) | Host-associated microbial communities from peat moss isolated from Minnesota, USA - S1T2_Fc - Sphagnum magellanicum MG (SPAdes) (version 2) | ecosystem: Host-associated > Plants > Peat...
TTTTTTTTTTTTTTTTTTTTCACAAAGGCTTGCATAACATGCATGGAAATGAGTGATGCCCATCGGACATAAACCCAGGCGTGTGTATTAAAAAATATTATCATAATTGACATTATTTTCAAGTATTTTAAAAAAGGAGGAGTCCAAGACAAATTTGAATGCCAAAAATGATCACATAGAATTTGTCTTTGTACAAATTGCCTCTGGCTTAAAAAATGTGTTCAAAAAGCTACATGTATATGTTTTAGTCCTACTTCAATCACTAACTACCAAACTTAATGTAACTGATCTAACTCAAAAATTGTAACCTAAGTGATTCACCAATTTGGATCTATTGATGCTTGATGCCATAAGAATTGGCTAGTTTTTTGAACTCCAACTTGTGCAACTAGTTGATCCCTTTTGGGACTTGGAGTGGAGGTAGGCCTAGCACCCAATATTATGAAAGGTATTAAAAATTTTATCGCCTGATGTAATTAAGGATTTTTCGTATAATTATGACAGAATAATTCAAGTGTTGTGAAAAAAAGGCAACAAGGAAAAAAATCTTTATTTTGAAAGTGTTTGAAATGATGTCACATGGCACTCTGAAATTTCAAATTGCATTTTGAGCCCTCAAGTCTACCTCCACTCAAAATGACATTCAACTTCGGTAGCAGGTGTAGAGTGCATTCTCAAACTTTTTTAATACACACTAGCAAACAAAAACCTTCAAGCAAACATGCATTCAAGTTCATACATAAATTGATGTTGCACATTGAGTTTCACTTAACATAATCACATCAAAATATTTTGCAATTTGACAACTTTGCATCAACATTACAAAAATCAAACAAGCAACCGCACCACAAAACCAAATCCGCAGAAATCATGTGCATTCAATTTTAGCTAGGGCAATCAATTGGACCCATGTTAAAACAATGGAAGCATAAACACATTCAATTGGACCTAAAACAATGGGAATAGAAACACATAATCAATTGGACCTAAAACAATGGGAATAGAAACACATAATCAATTGGACCTTAAAATAGTGGGAGCAAAAACATAGAATCAAATGTAACCTTGCTAAAACAATGAGAGCAAAATTACAACCATTTAGGAACCAACAACCAAGACAAAATCAATTAGACCCTTGCTAAAACAGTTGGACAAAATCATTCAAAACTAACATAAACTTCAAAAGACATTAACAACAAGGACTCATAGACAATGCAAATCAACATTAACACCATAAACCCCTATCCCTTAACATTGACTTATATTGTGAAAGTCTAAAAATTTCAAGGTGTTTCATGTTTTTTATAAACCTTTTCTCATTATTAAAGCACTCTACCCTGAAGGGTTAAGGTAGTGGCATTGGGGGCTTGCTTTTTGCTCCTTTAGCATATTTGGCTTCTAAATTATTCTACATTGTTCAACATCACAATTTGAAACAACATGTTAGTTTTCTTCAAACAAATTAAAATCAACGATCAAACTTTTCATTTTTAAAAACCACATGTCTTCATAATTGAGGAATTTTCCAAATGATTTAGGCCCATTTGCGCATTCGAATCTAAGATCATTTGACCAATTTTTCATAATTAGGACCAACTTATACAAATTTTCAATCCAAGGCTGACAATGCTTCAAACCTATGATGACCCCTACCATATTGAAAATCCTTTTAATTTCGATTTAGGAACCAACAATTCCCATCACCTACCATGCAAGATAAATGAAATTTGGAAACTAATGCTCCTGCTCTGCCCACCAAGTAAATAGATTCAAAGGATTTATTAATACTACAATCCTCTTGAAAAGTGACAGTTCAATTTTAATGAGTCCCATTGCAACTTCTTTAGTAGAAGCAAAAAATCCAAATACACCTAGCTCAACCATTGTAAATACAACAAATGTAACAGTTGTTGAATTTGGTGTTAAGGCATGATAATCAATGAGCAAAAGTGGCATTAAAATCTTTTGATCATAGTCTGCAATAACCTACATGGCCAATTCAAGGCCAACATAATCCCTAATGAATTGCAGGTTCTTGAAACACGAGTTAAACATAAGAACCATCATATTGTGAACATAACAAGACTAAAATGATGATGCAAAGGCCAAGAAAAGTTTTAGCACACCAATAACTTTAATTTGCATCCAATACCCAAGATGCAATAGTTCATAATCAAAATCACCAACCTACACCAACAATCATAATAAGATAGTTAAATCATGTTTTTGGAAGAAAACAAACTAAACCCTAGGCAAATAAATCGAAAAGTAATCAAACCACATACCTACATAATTTCATTTTGTGTTGGAATTGGTGTTGTGCATCATAACACACATGCTTATGGCGGCAAAATTAACATTAGATAATAACCAATACCCTTGGGATTGGTTCAAAACACATTGGATGACCACTAATGTTAGAATTTTTGAAACTTTTTATGCCACAACCCATGTTTAAGGAGATGGTATTATGTTTTGCAAGGCAATGGTTTGCTATGAATAACAAAGGTTTATGGCATGTTTGAACTCCCACATTTCCTTAAATAATATCACCTTGAATTGACAAGAGTTTCTAATTTTTGAAGGTGAAAATATGCATCTTTACAAGCTTAGCCCACTCTTATTTGCCCTTCCCACTTTTTTTGGTCCAAGTCATTGTTTTCTAAAAAGAAAATTGAACCTCTTTAATTGAAACCTCCTTCATGCCACCACACACTTTCAAATCATTAATAACATATAGACAACACTTGGACATATCATGCCCATAACAACTAGTAGAATAGGGTTATGATAACAAGAAAGAACATATGATAGAATGTTTGTTAAGACCATTTGAAGGTGTTCAAATTAACGCCTTTGTTTTTGACATATGGTATGACTTTGTCTAGCAAATTATATCAAGCAAACAGATCTTTGAATTGAACAACCATGGCAACCCTTAAGGTTTCATGAACCTCAAAAATTCCCACAATGGCATGGCAAGGTTCCCATTTTTTATTGATGTAATTCACAACTAGAACAAACTTATCAAAACCTCTTCAGGACATCCACAAATCAAATGTGGTTGTAATTGTAATGGCATTAGTAAAACAAGAAGAACATGGCATTCCATGGTCTTGCTAACCATGGACATGATTACCTTATCACTAAGTTGTTGTTTACTAAGAAAGGTAACTCGGCCACATTGATGAAAGACAAGCCTTTTTAGCCACACATTTTTAGTGGAATTCAATGGTTGATAACTTTTAATGATGTACAATAGCAAATCCTCAAGAAAAAATTCTTGAATAGGGTCTGAATTTTTGTATGGCACTCAAGTGTTGAAAAAATCAACAATGGAGGCTACATATGGTTTTTTCCGCTTCTTAGAAATTTGATGAGTAGCAATTGTTATGGTAATAGTACTTCGTCATGTCTTGTATTACTTCAACATTATAGAATGTTTAGAAGCCACATGTCGACTCATGGTAGTTGTGCCATGGTCTTTGTTATACATAACCAATCCTTTCTAATTTTGGTTAGAAGACTCTCTTACAACTTCCTGCTAGATGTTATGACACACAACACATTACAATCGTTGAGATTTAAAATAATATATAACAACAATATGGTCATTAACTTAAAAAAATGTTCATGTACTTGTTGTTTTATTCCAAATGAACAAATGTTTTTGGTTGTACTCCAATTCCACAAACAACTTTTCATTACATGCGTATTCTTTAGCTTGTAAAAGCTCTTTTTCATCCTCACCAAGGCCTATGTTAGCAAGCTCATTGTAACTTGCTTCAGATTATATCACATTGTCACCACTCCCAACAACTTCACCACTGCAAACACTTGTGCAGTCAACAACATGGAAAGGAAAACCTTGTGAAATTTTTGTATCCCCATTCGAAAAAAATCATGTTCTAAGTTCATTGTCAATTGACCTTGAAAGCTAAATTGAATACATTGTATTATGAAATCAAAACAAATAAGGAACATATAAATCACCAGTAACACTATTTACCAAATTTGCAATGCAAACCTCAAGTTATTGCTAATGATGCTCTTGAATGTTTAAGAAACATCACAAAATAGGTGCCAAACAAATCGCTAAAATTACAATGTTCACAAAACATTGGTCAAGCACATCTAATGTTCACAAAATAATACACAGATCACTAGCACTAAATTTTCCACCCTTGAAGCAAATTTACTAATGCTTGCGAACAAAGCATGTGTTAAACAAAGCACCAAATTTGAAGTGTTCACAAAGCACCTTATAGATCTAATGCTCACAAAACAACAAACAAATCACCAACACCAAACCTTAAACCCTTGAAGCAAAATAGTGTTCACGAAGCACCTTGCAAATTTAATGTTCACAAAGCAACAAATCTAGTGCTCACAAAGCACACACAAATTATGCAGCACTAGACATTGATCACCAATATTACACAACGCTCATAAAGCATTGAAGATCCAAATATGTTCACAAAACACGACACACACCACTATTATAGCATTCACGAAACACCAAAAACATCATTAGGAGCAATAAACAATGCTCATGAAAATTTGTTGAACAAAACATTACACAAATCACACAACTGATGAAAGAAAAAAAAACAAAGTAAATAACGAGATCAAAACCTAGGAACTTATGAAGCAAGAAGAACAAACTTGCATAGAAGACTCGCATGTTTACATAAATGCAAGTTGATTATTGGTTGCCAACGACAAAAAAAAATTGCAAATTTCGACACTCCTTTCTAATGTTCCTTCCCATTGCATGTCAAAATCATGGACATCCTACATAATGATAAGAGCTCATGCTTTCTCAAGCAAGGGGCACAACCCACAACAAACTAAAAACTAGCCCTAACATTTATAACCTAACCCTAAAATTTTGAACCCTAAATCCTTATGCCTTACAAATGTTCACTATGAAAGAAGCCCACCCACCAGGGCATTTCATGAGTTTTTCAAAACACATGCCCACCTATGTAAGGGCATTGCATGTGTAAAGGAGAAGCAAGGCCCGCCTAGGTAGGGTATATAACTTTTTTTTTTGGTTGACCATTGTCCATTGGTCAGGGCATATGATACTTGTTTTGATGCCCTAGTTGATGCCCGGCCAGGACCTACATACCCAGCCAACACTGGTAGAGACTAGAGACTTGGGAAACATCTCTAAGCAAACAACATATCAAATAGGTAGGGTGTTGTTATGAAGGGCTAATTAGTCCAGGCAAAAGATATAGTGGAAGCCAATTTTAGGAATAGAATTTCCATGCAACCAATGAGAAGGTGTGTCATGGAGTGAAAGGGCTGAGTGAAGGGGCCTCCCTTTTTTTCTTGTACAATAATATACAATACTCACTACTACCACGTGAAGGTTCATCCACAACTTAAGCCATAACAACAACAACAGGTTTCCAATGGATGGTGCACTGGTGGGTGCTGGATTACATAAAGCCGAATGGTAGTTTGGCAGGTCAGGGACAATTGGAAAGTTCTTTAGATGCTTGTAATGGCAGCAAATTAGGGTTTTGTGTTGGAGAGAAACATGCAAGAGAAGTTGTGAGTGTCAAACAGTGTTTGACTGGTATTGTGTTTCAAACATACCACACTGGTCCTAGTATTGGGGTTTTTTTTTTTTTAATTAATAATTTTAATAATTTTTAATTGATTTTAATAATAAAACTAGTATTGGGTACTTTTTGAAACTTTCATACTAGTCTGGTAGTGGTATTCAGTCCAAGGCTGATTTTTGACTGGTGTATGAGAGGCATAAACCTGGTATTAACCAGTCCAGATCAAGGCCAGCCAAAATTTGGGGAGCTCAAAAAGAAAGAGTGCTCGTCAACAAAGCTAAGAATATCATCCATGACTCCGAGCAAAATAATCAAATGTCTCCCCATGAAAAATGGAACTTGAATCCTCATGAGATGTCATGAGGAAAGTTGCTTAAAATATTGAAGAGGATGCACAACCACATCAAATATAATTGTAAATGAATGCAAAAATTTCCTCTTGCTAATAAAATAGAATAGAATTGAAGTTGGGTCTTCTTCATTTCAAACTATCTCCGTATAGACCTTCTAAATTGCAACAAAAAAGGTTCTTTTTTTTTAATTCACAAAAACTTTGATTTTGGACAATTAAAAGAATGGGAATGAAGAGACTCAAATGTCCATGTTGTTGGATTTGTAGATATTTGTAGTTGGTCAATTGGATGGAAGATTTAAGGCAAAATAGGTGCAAATTATAGATCAAATATTGATTAGTTGCAGCATAAATGACATGACCCCAAAGCTTTTTCAAGTGGTACTAGTGGGGGATTCACCCATTTGGGACATTAAATTGAAATGGAAAACTGTTGCAATCCGCAAAACCCTTAAAACTCCATCTAAACCAATGTTGGCAAATATGGTATTTTGGAGACATCTGTTGGCATATGTATCAAAAATATTCAAAGAAAACATGAACACTTGAATTCCTATTTGCAAAGCATTTTCAAAACCAAAAACCCTATAACAATATACATATCCATGATTGCGAACTGATAGCAATAATTTTTAATTTTTAATTTTAATACCACCCTAACATCCACTATATTGGTCTATTATCAATTAAAATCATTACATGTAAATGCAATGGCATACACTCTCATTGAAAAGGTTCAAGAAAATATTTATTGCAAAAACATTCAGCTTCCACATGAAGAACAAGATAACATTTTGAACTCAAGAAAATTTTTGGTGGCCAATTGCATAATGGAAAAAAAATCACAAAAATTGTCACAAAAATCAGAACTGTTTAAGGAAGCTACTTAATTTTTTCTACTGAGCAATTGCATCATTGAAAAAATCAAAAGATTGTCACAAAAAAAGTAAGCTACCAAAGACTTACATGAAAAATATTGGCATATCCTTTGTCAAATGATTTCCATTATCACAAGACTATCTGGATTTTTAGGCCACTATAAGTTCAAACTATTGAATTATTAATTTTAAATAACTATTTGCATGGCATAGTTTAACATTAGAAGATTTTTGCAATAAGGGGTAGAAGACTAAAATACGGTGTGACGGTGAATTTATTAAAGTGCAGTATACATGCTAATGAATATATTATGATCTCTATAACTTCTTTTCCTTCCTACCCTTTCCATTGATTTTTTAAAATTTTGGGACTTATGAATAATGCATGCAAACTTTCATGTTTTTTGGGTCACTATTGGGCCAAATAGTGAAATTTGATACAAAATGCACCACCAAAACCTCATATATTTATTATATTATGTGGAAAAAAATAATTATAACAAGAGCTTCATACAAGCTCATCAACTTTTTAAATCTTCTTCCATCTTAAGAATGTCCATTTCATGCACCCAAACATGGAAAACTAGGGGCATGTGTTGCAAGGAAAAAAAAAACACTTCACACTTTAATCATAAGGAGAAAGTGAGTTTTTTAACATACAAGACTAGTTGCAACAAAACTATTATATCCAAGTTAGATTCAAAAAATTGGTGGTATTATATTTTCCCTTCACTATTGATATTTTTTCATTCACCTAAGGTCCCAAAAAAAATTATTGACTTGAGCTTGAATTTGATATTGGTGCATGATCTTATGGGAACTTGATGATAAGCAAATATGTAATGCGGAAAGTTATATAAGTGTTTGAATTATTGCACCAAATTCCAAATGTAGACCTAGAAAGAAAATGCAAGTTTTGAAACATAGCATATGTGCACTATGTAATCCATGTGAAAGTGATTACTTTTACATGTGACATCAAATGGTTGTATAATCGAATGGTTAAAAGCAAAAGCTAGGTAGTAAGGATCTAGCTTCAAGGTTATATATCATACATGCGACAAATGAAAATATATTTGCCGTGAAATTGTCATGGCATGAATAATTCAATTTGTTCATGTGGCTAATGTAATGTTTAATAACATGTTGATGGATGATGGACTACTAATAGATGTTGCATATTGGGGCTCACAACTTAATTTCAAACATTCATTACATGTGATGTTAATAATCTATTCTACTAGATATTTCTTTCAAGCCTTGGTTATTTTAATGGAAAGTGAGGTCTAAGATCATATATTCACCTCCTTCATATTTTTTTCATTTTGTAGATTTTTTTTAAAAAAAATTTGAGTTCAACATGAATGCTTAAATTGTCTATGTATCCAAAACTATTTACAATGCGTCCTTTCTTACGTTAAACTTACTTGCCACACAAGTGCTAGACTCACTTGAACTACAAAAAATGGGAATTCAAGCAAAATTAACAAAGGTTTTATGGTTTAGGGTTTCAAGTTAAAGTGGTGTCAATGAAATTGTTGGAAGTTATATGACATTGGATAATGTCAATTGGAATAGTGGGTCAATGACAAGTCAAGAAACCAAAAATAGGTGTATATGCTTGTGCCCTCCAAATACACTAGCAAAATTCTACCGATTGTTTAAAATCCATAAAAATATTTGCCTTGTGCTCATGCTTTACAATGGGTAAAGCCCGAGGGTGGGGAACATTCAATCGGCTTGTTCCAAAAACACAACCTTATTGAATTTGAAAACCCATAATAATATATGTCAGAGGCATAGTGAAAAAGAACAATTGATTATATGGGCACAGCCTCCACCAAGTAATAAACCAAAAAAATTGCGTAATTAGTTCTCATGAGGCAATTCAAGTTGGCAACCTTAAATTTATAGCACTTGAAAATTTCCCCCAACATCTCATAAAATATTTTGTGTTATTTTCTTCTTCACCAAAAAGGTTTTGCCACCTTGAGAATTGCCTTTGGAAACATCATTCCATTCATGCCAACATCCATATATGCTTCTTCCATGCAATCTATGTATAGGATTTTTGTTAGATATTTCTAACTATTTTTTAAAATCATATTGGGGATCTTAGTAAACATACCCAAGATCTCAAATAATATATCTAGCATTGTCCCTTGTTCAATAAGGTTGCCAATTTGAATTGCCTTTTCCCAAACATCATGTATTTGGCCAAATGTGGAGTGAAGATCACATATGCAAAAATGATGTCCATTCCTTATCACATTATCCAAGTCTCAACCACTCTTATAACCATTTGTTCTCTTTGTTCCCAAGGTCAATTGTCGGTGGATATTAGAAAAAAATCATCATGGATGTTTTAAGGTGTGTTCACACTTGGTGTTAAGGAATCTAGCGTTGAGTCCCCTAACATCATGCTAACCATTTAGGACTTAAACCTAATTACCATGAAAATTTTATGTTAAGCTTACATTCACTTAACACTAAGCTATCATCCATTTAACATTGGGTGCCATCTAGGATGCCACCTAGATTTTCATTTAACATTAACATAACATCAAGTGTGAATGCACCATTAGTAACAAATGCAACTATTGGCAATGTCATCAAAATAATATTTTGAATTGCAATATTTTTCACCTCTATAACAATGTTCTTTGTGTGATTGAGTTTTGACAATCTAATAATTGTGTTACATGTGCGATTTAACACATAGTCATTTCAAACTTTTCAACATTTGATTTTTCCATTGGAGTCCAAATTGGATGTCACAAGGTGATCAAGATTGAATGTCGCCAAATTAAACTTAAGCTTGATAAAAATTCTAAGCCGTTTCTAGTATTGTAGAAACCTAATTCAATGGCCGAGAAAGCAAACCACTACTTGGGTGCAAAAATAAATATTGTTTAGATGTAAATTTTACTTGCCATTATTGATGATGAACAATGCTCTCCTTTCAAAATGTAAAACCCTTTGTTTCAGTGATTGGATTCTACATTGTTTTCACAAGAGCAAATTGTCGATTCTTGTGCTTTGAAAGGAAGCAAGAGAAATTGGCACAATGAAATGAATCATGGACAAGGTTGGGAAGACCCGACCCTAACCTACCGGCTTGACCCGCTTGTGGATTGCTACGCAATTATCCTCCATCATTGCCTAGTAATCCGCCTCAACCTCATCATAAAAGGGGTAGTTTGAGCCACTATTACTATGTATTAAAAACCACCCGTGTTTGTGCCCCCGCCCTAAACGCAAGAATTTTCACCTAGCCATCAATTTCATCGTATCAACAACCCCTTCCGAGCATTTTTTTCTCACAATGATGTGGTGTTCATAAATGAATCCATTAATGAAGACATGATTAACGGCATCTTCCACAACCATTCATCAAGGGTAAAAAGAATGGTGACAATTCTCTTGCGTTTGTTGAGGACTCTTTGAAAAGCTCGGTAGCTGAGGGCCAAGACCCAAGACAACAAGATAGGATTTGGTGAACAAAAGGTGGAGAGATGTTAGGGTTTTAGGGTTTAACCCTAAAACATAAACCAACCTTAAACCCTAAAACCCTATTCCTTTATCCTTAAAACCTAAACTAACCTTAAGCCCTAAACCCTATTCCTTTTTCACCGGCAGATAACTAATCTTCAACCTGGATTAAACGTCGGGATAAATCAAATAGAGCCTTGCATTTGAGTGTGCATGATGAGAAAACTCAAACCCTCATCATGATGGTGCACAAACCTTATGTGGCAAAATGATGAAAATGAAAAAGCATAGGATGAATTTTTATTGATTTTTGGTTTGAAAATTGGATGTTAATAGGAGTCTTAAGTGGATCAATTTGTACTGAATATTGAATAAAATAGTTCGATGTGAAACAAAGGTTTAAAATATAAGGGGCAGGTATGCCATGGTTTTGCATTATTTAATATATACTTTTGAATAATAGATGAAATTATTTGAATATTTAGTGCAAACAGCAAGGTATGGCCCTTATAATTAACACATTCAAATGGGTTTTTTCAATATTTAATAAAATATAATTACATTAGAAATTAAAACTCAAATTTCTTAAATATTCAATAAAAATTAATATTCACATTCACATTTCTAAAACATCATAATTTTATTTTACAATTCAGATTACTTTATGTATACAACGTATTTGACAACTTATGTCACATAACGAAACATGTGAAATTACAATTAAACACAAAAATTGCACAAGCAAGGAATAAAATGATATACTGAACAAAGTAATTAGAATAAATAGATGAAATAAATGAAGCATAAAATCATTTGCTTCCTTTTACCTACTTCTAGAGCTTTTAAACTCTAACCTATTTAAGCTAGCTCTATATTACCTATTAAGTGCTTCTCATAGATATGCTCGAAATCACCTATTTCTTTAACATAAGGTCCAAGCCACTTCTAACCCTAAGGTGTTGTAGACCCAAGTGAATGTGTAATCCTTGCACTCCCAATGAATGGATTCACCTCATTCCCCACAACATTGACACATCCCAAAGGTAGCATGATTAAGAGCTTCTCCTCCACAACATCATGGTTATTTGTTTTGCACTTGAGAACACGCCCCTAAAGGGCGCATTCCCAAGCCATAAAGGTCTACTATATGAGCCATGACGGTCGATTCCGCCATTTAAGACTACTTGAAAAAACGCCAAATCTGCAAGTGAAAGACCTTTACATCCATTCAAAAGTAGGGCTCTATAAGTCCATTGCAATTGGCCGGGTGGTCGGGGCGGTCACCCACCCCAATTCCTCTTTGCATCATTTTGATACTCCCTTTCTTTCCATTGTTGTGGACCTTAAATAAGTGACAAGATCCATTGCATCCAAGGGGTGTAATATGTTCTTTTGGATGTGAGATTATATAAGAGCTAAGTTCCCTTTGCACTCCAACAACCCTATTGCATCCTTTTGGATGGATGCAAGCTCCATAACTTAATGAAGGAACAAAAATTCCGCCTTCGGGCAACCACTTATTTTGGGAAAGCCCAAGCTCTTAGCGCTTTCATTGCACTTCAATCCCTCCTCACCCTCCGGCGCCCTCCCAATCCAATCGCCCTTATTGGGAAGGAGAATCACCTTGGCAAAACAAGTGCAACTTTGAATCATATTTTTATTTGTTTTTTCTTATAAGCGACCATTCTATTCATCACAAAATTATCATTCGCGACATTTTACACTCTTATTCTTTCTAGTTCAAAGATTTTTGTGGTTGTAGGGTTGAAAATAGGCCCACTTTACACTAGGAGTAAGGGCCAAAAAAAACTTGGGGCCAACTTTGAGCATTTTTGGGTTGCAAATTGGCCTCAAGTTACTAGTATGCTAGAAGATTGACATCAGGACATCAATAAATGCTGGAACATTGGCCTTTCAAGGGTTTCAAATTGGCCTACCAAATTTGATGGTATCCTTTTTTCAGCCTTGGGGGCCGATACAAGGCCGTAAAGTTCAGCATTTATTAGTACTTTGGGGCAGATTGAAAAGTTTTTTTTTTTTTTTTTTTTTTCTATTTCAGCCTTGATTCCTAGTGTCAAGCCCTTGGGGCTGATTTCAACTTTTGCACCAATAGGAATGCTGGATTTGGGTTGAACATTGGCCCTGACTCCTAATGTAAAGCGGGCCTTATTAGAATCCTTTGATAAGTAGTCCAAATATCCTTGTATTGTGTTGTAAGTCATCATACTTCAAAGACCATACTCCAAATGTCCCAAGGAACACCATACCTAGAGACTTGTCGGTCCTACAAACCAGTTGGTATAGATTAGGCTAAATAGTGCCATTGAAAAAAGCCTAGGGAAAATTAACCAGCATTGGACGGGTATTTGATTTTTTAAATAACCGCAACTATTGATTTTTTCAGAATCAGCGAAGCACCAGTTCCAGGTTTTGTCCCAATGAAAAAAACTCAGAAAAAGAACCGTGGGTATATGTCACAACTCGGAGTCTGATCTTTTGAGAGACATGGTTATGAACCTTACGAATGTTCGATAACCAAAGGGAGGTCAGGTTTCTAATACCCTCCAAATACCCGGAATAATAACGAAATAAACAGTAATTTCTCCCCCTTTTAAGAGGGGAAATTTGATATGAAACCTCTTGTTCTCTTATGTTTTGTGAAACATGTTTTGGAAAAAGAATATTCTGTCACAAACTGCCCTTTTTTTTTTAAGGAAAAGAAAATGGCCAAAAAAACCCAAAAATCTAAAAATTCACCAAAAAATCTTGCCTACAATATGAAAGGGTGCTTACGATTTTTCTACTTTCATATTTTGAACATCATCAAATTTGGCTAAATATTCTTATAGATGGCCACTTGATCACAAAATTGCAAAAGAAAAGCATTGGCTCTATGTAGGTGTGAACGCTATGCACATGATTTTATTTTATTTTATTTTCAATTTTGTGATGTAGCCAAAGTGGCGATCATCCATAAGATGGTTTAGCCAGAATTTGAAATTTTAAAAAAATATGAAAGTAAGAAAAAAAAATCTAGCTAGCATCCTCCTATTATTTTTTGGGCTATTTGCTAGAACTTGGGATAGAATTTGGCAATTTTTTTTTTTCCTAAGATTTTTTTCTTGGTTAAATCTGGTGACCAAAAAACTCAAAAAATTCGCCATTTAGAAATTAATTAATTAATTAATTACCCTTTAAAAAACCCATCTCAGGACAAGCAATCCTTGGATGAAAGCAATGCTTGGATGAAAGTCATCGTCCCACACACGTACTTATTACGGAATTCTCTTGTGCCCAGCCCAGCCCAGCCCAGCCCAGGCCAGTCAGTCAGTCAGTCACGGGGTAGTGTGTCCTACTCTGCTGCCCGTGTCTGGAAATTTTCGTGGGGACTGACTATGAGAGAGACCTGAAACAATTTCATTGAAGTACGTACTTATTTACTTACTTACTTACTGCAAGAGATGCAGAGCCAAACGGATTTGGATTTGAGTGAAGAGGGAGAGATAGCTACTAATAAGGACATCTATCTTTCTGGACATTAGGCAGCTATAATCATACCAGTTTTCCATTATGTTCTTTCAAGTAGGTAGCTGTGCTCACAGTCATCTCATCTCACAGTTCTATTCTGTTACGGGACCAATTGCAGGAGGAGAACTTGAGAACTTGGGAGTCAAAACTCTGACTCACCATACAATGACATCTGTCCTTTTCTTTTCTTTTTTTTTTCCTCCCAGCATAAGAACATGTGTTCCTAGAGTTTCTAACATTGATTAATTACATATTTCCACCACAGTTGCAGCAGCTCAGCTCTCCACTGGGAAAGCGACAGTCCTTGCAGACAGTTGAAGCAAGCAACAAGGCCCTATGTCAGTGGCTTTCCATCAAGCTGTTGTGATCACAGTAGCACACTGTTGTGTGTAAGAGGTCATCACCAACAGCCTAGTCGAAAGAGAGCTTTTAGTTTGTGTGCGTGTTTTATTAGCCAACTACCCACAAGGTACGTAGTTGTAGTACCTAGTACTACTAATAAGCTGATGATCTTGGATCGAGATGTGAAGAACTTCTTGGGAAAAATCAAACCAACGAAATTTTGAGGAGCTTGCCATTGATTATGCCTGACGCGAAAACTCAAAAAACTCGTCAGGTGGCAAAATCACATCTGACAACGCGCTTGTAAGTACAAATTGAAAACGGTTTTTAGCTCCAGACGTCCAGACTCGAGAGACGAGAGAGCGACTCGCGCCTTCCCTCCTCTCGAGAGGCTCGCACTAGGACGACGACGACGACGACGACGACCGCAGGACCGGTGGGTGACCCGGCTCCTAGACACCTTTGTTTCGCCGGGTTTTGGTTAATGAGTAAGTAAAATACCTGTGTATGGTTTCTGTTGTTTTTTCCCAAAATACATGTGTATTTTTTTGTTTTTTTTTAATCTCTCATATTTTTAAAACATTTTTTCCTGCATTTTCTTGCATTTTTTTTGCATTGGGTTACAAACTTACACTCACATACTTTGGAAGGAGTTTAAATACTAATTTTTTATTATTTTTAAAAAAATTGCTTTTAGTATATGCCAATCATCCTTATTTTTATTGGAAAAAAATTTGCACAAATGGAATATTTTGTCACAAATTCTGTCTTTCTTTTTTTTGGGCTGATTTTGGATTTTCTTTTTCTTTTTTTTGGAAAAAAATTCTAAAAATATTCACTCTGGTTTTGGGTCGCCATTTAATGCAAGATCCCTCTCAGGATGCTCACAACTAGCACAGTTTTAGGAAAATAAATAAATAAATAAATAACCTCTAGTTATCAAAGTTTCGATAAAGAAAATAATGGTAAATATCAAAATCAAAAATTTCATGAAATAATATTTTGCGTTTTCTAGGGAATTGCCCATAATCGAACTCCTAATTGGAATTATCAAGGCAATTTGAGTCATGGGAATATCAAGACAAATGATCTGGATTGGTTTTTGTGACCCACTGGAAATATAAATAAATAAATAAATAAATGAATATCATAGAACAAATTGCTGCCTAGAACCCAAAAAAAAAATTCTTTGAAGGCTGAAATCATTTAGCCACATCTAAAATTTCAAAGCTCGTCTTCATTAAATTTTTCAGTTAATTAGGAAAAACAAATAAGCAAATAAATAAATCCAAATAGGGGGATAATATAATCATTGAACAAGTTGAATAAATAATACATGACACACAAGTCTATCCCAACTTTTCAAGAATCCGAATAACTTGGCTTTAAACAACCCTAATTTTATGGCTATTATGCCTGCGCCACTTGCTTTCAAGGTTGTTGAAATGCATAAATGGCTCAAATGGCATAACCATATGAAACAACACTTCACTTATGTGGCACAATCATTGGTGATAGGGTTCCATACATGACATTTATGTGGCATCATTTGAAATGTCCCATAAGGAAGGCTTTTAAATGGATCCAACCTTAGTGAAGAAGGCCCAAATATGTGACCTTGCCAAATAAATGTTTTCACCTTTTTTCCTTCATAAGTTTGACACATCCCAAAGCTAGCATGATTGAAAGCATAGGTACATTTCTTCCCCATTTGAAGTGGCACTCAATTAAGTCTTTGCACTCTAAAGGTCACCTACCTCAATTCATCCCTTTTGTCATTTTGGGAATTACATCCTTCCGAAGGGTTAAACTCTCCAAGTGCAAAACATTCATTGCATTCCAAAATTGTACTATGTCATGTTGAATGAATGTGGGCTCTACAATTGCTAGTAAGTTTCATTCCACTCCAAGAACATACATCCTTGAGATGCAAAGGTCGATAAATGTTAGGTCTCATTGCACTCCATTAGTGCTCCCTCCGCCCCCCCCCCCCCCCCCCCCCCCACACACACAAAATGGGTCCTTTAAAATGGAATCACTTGGGCACAAAGTGTGGAGGACTTTCATTGTAATCATTCATTTACTCTTTATTGTTTGGCCTAAAAAAGACAAACACACATAAAATTGTGTCATGAAAAAACATACCTATTAGCTTGATTTACGACCATATTTTCAAATGACTTCAAAGTGGGGTATTGATTTGGCCAATAAGAGTAATCCAAAACTTGGGGGCACCAAAAAAAAAAAAAAAAAAAAACTTAGGATGAAAAAATGACTTTTACACCACCCTTCACATGGGTGAATGGCTTGGGATTGTTACTCAATTAAAATTTGTTGAACATATAACCTTTAACACATGTCATGGACAATCAAGGGATGATCAATGTCAATTAACAAACAAATGGTTGAATAATGGCAATGTCATCACAAGATATCCTTTCATTTCTTTGCAAACAATAATTGTTTCCATAAGGTTTAATTGGAGATGTAAATTGACAACTCTTTGAGAGATTTTGAAATTATGATGATTGGTTATTCCTTATTAATAGGAAGCAATTAGAAATCTTGGGTTCTCAATATTGTCATTGCCCAAATATGGAATTAATTCCTGGAAGTCAAAAAGTTAAAGGGGAAAAGTTCTTTAATCTACAGTTATCCAAAACCAATATGAAGTCCAAAATGTGAAATCTTAATCAATCACTTGTATTTGAACTATTCAAGGTGGTTTTGTGTTTGTTACATTAATCCAAATTTGTTGCAATCTATGAGTAGGCGCAACACACATTGAAGGGGCCCTAATTTTTTGGGGCATTTGGGGTCTAGGGTATGGATTTTTCATTTACGTCTTGTTCCCAATACGTCCCCACATTGTTCCCACCTAGATCATAGTGGGTCCCTTCAGGGCTCCCTTATGTTCTTCATGCACCTGGGCTATAGGTTCTTTGACTTGATGCCGTTAAACCCAATTTTATACATTGGGGCAAGTACCACTCATGTTCAATTAGAGCAATGTAACATCTATACTACTTTGATAATGCATTTCCAAATACACAGGATAAGGTCTAGGTTTCAAGTCAAAGGTTTATCGA
>Ga0209611_10007629_pt1 | contig 17260 bp, 15 predicted proteins | sample S1TSphgellanicum_3_FD_187693 | JGI IMG/M metagenome (GOLD analysis project Ga0209611, IMG submission 187693) | Host-associated microbial communities from peat moss isolated from Minnesota, USA - S1T2_Fc - Sphagnum magellanicum MG (SPAdes) (version 2) | ecosystem: Host-associated > Plants > Peat...
CCATATGCACATTATATGAAGATGGAAAAACAATGAGAGTGCTCCTCCCATAATGGCACTTCCCAATACAACATAGGGCAGTGTGCTCATATAGGGCTATATATTCTATATGGGCACTTTATATTTATTGGAAGATTGTATTTGTCTTGTTCAACGAAAAAAAAAAAAAAAAAAAAACTAATAAAGGGGAAAACAAGTAGGGTCCATAAATGGTGTTTTTTGTTGCAATTTTTAAGGTACCTACCATAAGAAGAAAGTGGTAGAAAAAGGAGCAAGTAAAAAATAAACACCCCAAATAAATGAGTTTTGTGTCAGAAGTGGAGTAGACCTATTTATTAGTAACCATACTGGAGCTACCTACCAGTCCAGACAAAAGTTGGTGGGTAGGTAGTAGGTACCTATTCCCGCCACCCCATAGCTGTCTCATGATAATGAGATTCTGTACCGCTGTTCGGTGGGAACGTACGTGGGAACTTGCTTGACAACACGTTCTCGTGGTTTACGGGGATTTGATTTTGGGTGGGAGAGGTGGAAGTGAGTGACTCAGAGGATCGGAGCCGTTGGTCGTGTCGGTTTGTACAGGAATTCAATGTGAGCCGCTGATTCTTCTCGCGGTCTAGAACGTTCCGAAAGGTGTCGGCCAACGGGGACGCGGTAAAGTGTCAGTTTTTTGTGTGTGTGTGTGTTGGAGAGTGCCTGATTGGTCGACACAAGGAACGCGTGGCGTTTGACTATTGGAACAACGCGGCTGTCACCGTTTAATGATGAGAGAAACATTTTCTGTCTACACGTTTGGGATGAAATGGAGGCTCTCGGATTGGCCGCCAGGCCCGAGAGTTCCGGTCGTTAACCCTGGTTACGGTTTTTGTACCCCCACAATTGAAAATTCCCAGAAATAGCATTTAAACCAAAAACAATTTTTTAACATTCCCAAATCTCAAAGAGAAAATAGGAAAGGAAAGATGACACAAATAAGTTAAGTCCTGGAAGCGAAATTAGAGGTGATGAGAAATGAACCTCAATATATAAACATTTTTTCGAGTACCAGCGAGGATCAACTATTTAAAAAATAAAAATAAAATGTTTTCATATGGTTTTCAAATAATTCATTATTACTTATGTTAATGTCACATTTAATTTACATGAAAAGACAGTTTTTGGGGATATTCATTTCTTGACCGTCCGGGAAAAAAGGGTGGGCAGACCATCGAAACTAGGGTAGCTCAACCACGGTTAGGTTTCTCGCAACATGCCTCAATAAGACCTTCTTCCATTCCTGTGTAATTTTCCCTCTTGGAAGGTTCTAGAAATCAAGGTGGAGAACCCACCGAATTTGACCACGGTTAACATCCCGGGTTAAGCAGGAGGCTGGCGCCCTAGAAACCAGAAGCGTCCGAGCGCCGTCGTTTAAGAACTCTCTTCTCTCGCTTTCGGCCGCATCCTTGCAGCTCGTTCTCTGGGGAGCTTTTGTTTTTCCTGTCTGAATCTGTGCCCAGGACATTTTCTGCTTCGTTGCAGAGATTGCGCTTTGCGTTGTTGTCATCGTATAGTCTTTTTTTTTTGGTCGTTTTTTGAAGCAGAGGACTGCGAGTATTGTTTTCTGAAGATTCGGAGTCATGGCCGGTAAGGGTGAAGGACCGGCTATCGGAATCGATCTGGGAACGACTTACAGTTGTGTAGGCGTGTGGCAACATGACCGAGTGGAGATCATTGCTAATGACCAGGGTAACAGAACGACACCGAGCTATGTCGCCTTCACTGATACAGAGCGCCTCATTGGCGATGCAGCCAAAAATCAAGTGGCGATGAACCCGACTAACACTGTATTTGGTACGATGGTTTCTTCAAGCCTTTTGCCTACTCTTCATATTTTCTTTCTGTCTCTTTGATGGAGTGCTGTTTTTCTTCCTCATCGTCGTCTTCTTTTCTCGTAGCGGTTTGGAATATATAGTTTTTCGTGCGATCACTCTCTAGCTCTCTTGATGTGGATATTGCGTCTTGGTTGTAAACTCTAGTAGTGTTTGAGTGGCTTCTCTCTGATGCCGACGCAGAGAAAAAGAACTACATATAGTTTGTGTTCTCGGGTTTTCGCTGTCGCTTGTCTTGAGTGTGCGTTTTACCTTCCGTTTCGCTGGTTGAGCCCTCGAGTCTTGCCTGAACGGAAATGTTTTCTGTTCTGCATTTGACATCGACTAAACGAAACTCGGTGTATTTTGTATTTTTTGTGACGCCTGTTAGGTCCATTAAAGTGAGCAAGAGTGTGTAATCTGCGTGTTTCTTCGAATTTTTTTCCTGTCTTGCATCTTCCGTTTTCGCCCTCGCTCGGTTCGTTTTTTTCGTTCATTACGTTCGGTTGGAGCAAAGTCAGATGCTGTTGTTGTGGAAGTGGAGAATGCAGAGATTGTATACGTTTTCTACATCTGATCACACTTTTTTCAAATAATGGATACGAAAACTCATCTGTCCGTTTTAAGGGGAGGAGATCGTGATCCTATTACTCGTGAGTGGGTCGAGGGCTAGATCGCGTCAATAAACGTCCATGTCCACGTCCATGTACATGTTTTCTGACTCTGTTTTTGAACAGGGTTATTTTCCTCTGATTGTTTGATTTTGTAGTTGGCGTATCTGATCTTTGTGTTGGATCTCGTGGTGTGCAGATGCTAAGAGACTCATCGGTCGAAGGTACAGTGATACTTCTGTACAGAGCGATATTAAGTTGTGGCCATTCAAGGTCAGTCCAGGACCTGCAGACAAGCCCATGATTTCTGTCCAGTACAAGGGTGAGGAGAAGACATTTGCAGCAGAGGAAATCTCGTCAATGGTGCTGATAAAAATGAAGGAAATTGCTGAGGCATACCTTGGCTCCACCATAAAGAATGCTGTGGTCACTGTCCCAGCATACTTCAATGACTCTCAAAGGCAAGCAACCAAGGATGCTGGTGTCATTGCTGGTTTGAATGTCATGAGGATCATCAATGAACCTACAGCTGCTGCCATTGCCTATGGTCTTGACAAGAAGGCTACCAGTGTTGGTGAGAAGAATGTGTTGATCTTTGACTTGGGTGGTGGAACATTTGATGTTTCCCTACTCACCATTGAAGAAGGTATCTTTGAGGTGAAAGCTACTGCTGGAGACACTCATCTTGGAGGTGAAGACTTTGACAACCGGATGGTGAACCACTTTGTACAGGAGTTCAAGAGGAAATACAAGAAGGACATCAGCAGCAACCCAAGAGCACTCCGAAGGTTGCGGACTGCAGCTGAGAGGGCGAAGCGCACTCTCTCCTCTACTGCTCAAACCACAATTGAGATTGACTCTCTGTATGAAGGTGTTGATTTCTACTCAACCATCACTCGTGCAAGATTTGAGGAGTTGAACATGGACATGTTCAGGAAGTGCATGGAGCCTGTTGAGAAGTGTCTGCGAGATGCAAAGATGGACAAGAGCTCAATCCATGATGTTGTGTTGGTTGGTGGATCCACTCGGATTCCCAAGGTGCAGCAATTACTTCAGGATTTCTTCAATGGGAAGGAGCTCTGCAAGAGCATCAATCCTGATGAAGCAGTTGCATATGGTGCTGCAGTCCAGGCAGCCATTTTGAGTGGTGAGGGCAATGAGAAGGTGCAAGACTTGTTGCTGCTCGATGTTACACCATTGTCATTGGGTCTGGAGACTGCTGGAGGAGTTATGACAGTTCTCATTGCCCGGAACACCACAATCCCAACTAAGAAGGAGCAAGTCTTCTCCACATATTCTGATAACCAGCCTGGAGTGTTGATCCAGGTCTATGAAGGAGAGAGGGCCAGGACCAGGGATAACAACTTGCTTGGCAAGTTTGAGCTATCTGGGATTCCACCTGCACCAAGAGGTGTTCCTCAGATCACTGTCTGCTTTGATATTGATGCCAATGGCATTTTGAATGTATCTGCAGAGGACAAGACTACTGGTCAAAAGAACAAGATCACCATCACCAATGACAAGGGTCGATTGAGCAAGGATGATATTGAGAAGATGGTTCAAGATGCCGAGAAGTACAAGAGTGAAGATGAAGATCACAAAAAGAAGATTGAGTCAAAGAATGGCTTGGAAAACTATGCCTATAACATGAGGAATACTATCAAGGATGATAAGATTGCAAGCAATCTGGACCCAGCTGACAAGAAGAAAATTGAGGATGCAGTTGAAGCTGCAATTCAGTGGTTAGATCAGAACCAGCTCGCTGAGAGTGATGAGTTTGATGACAAAATGAAAGAGCTTGAGAGTATCTGCAATCCAATTATTGCCCGCATGTACCAAGGTGGTGCAGGAGGCCCTGATGGTCCAGCTCCCTCTTATGGTGGCGGTGATGATGATATTCCATCATCTGGTGCTGGACCCAAGATTGAGGAAGTTGACTAAACTGTCAGTACAGTTGCAGCATGGTTGCCAGGGATTTTAGTAATCTGATTCTTGTTCCCAGTTTTTTGCTCTTTGGGCCCATTTCTTAGATGAGGTTTACATTGTTCATCTGATTCTTGTTCCCAAATTTTGGCTCTGGGATTCTTTATAGATGAAGAGAAGAGTTAGTTTCTGCAAAACTCCTGTACTACTCCCTGCTTATCAATTACAGATTATTCCACAAATCATACACAGTACTCTTCACCCCCTTCAATCCCTCATATTTTTAATGCCTCCCAAAACGACTCCATTCTCTGTGCAGGCTTCAGAATGATGCATCAATCCTCAGTTTATACACTGAAAAATTATCTACAATCTGATGAAAACTGTGGATTTGGAAAATTGAAGGGTGGTTTATTCACTGACACAAGAAAGGAGCTAGGAAATTGTTTTTCTATTGGTTTTGAATCTACTAACCATGAAGGATGGGTCACTTGTTTTTACCACCTACAAACAACGTGTAAGCAGATTGTTATTTGGTAGGTAGGAAAAACAGCCCTAACTTATGAATTAACTCTAATAAGCACATATTTTCCAACCTACCTATTTATACAACCTATCACAATACAAAATTGGTTAAGAAGGTGGAACGAGATATGAACTGTGTGCTTCATCCACAATTCAATCATAATGGGCATCCAGTAGATGGTGTTCTGGTGGAGGCTGACCCACTCTAGCCTGAAATTGCAACTAAGCTGAACGATTCAAACCAAAGGGCTTTGATGTTACGAATTATAACCAATCCAAAAATGTACTACATGCCAATAGAATATTTACTTTGTACCACCAGTTGATGGCTCGGAAAAGATGGGAAGCAGCAGTCTTTAACTATGCTAAAGTGACATTCACACCTATTGTTCATATTCTTGTGTGATAGCTTATCTCTCTGGTTGCCACCCAGCCCTTTTAATTTGGTTGTAATCGCTCTGATTTTTTTGTTTGGTCATATTATTAAAAAAATAGCATCTAGCTAGAGAAACTTGAACAAATAATTCGTATTCAGAAATAATTGGGAAAAACTTGAAAGATTTTTCATGCAAAATATAAATCCAGAAAATAACATCCCCCGCAAACAATTTTGACATCCCACTGTCTATGCTTTGACCTTTTAATGTACATTGTGAAGCAACTTGGAATTTCAAACTGCACATTAGTTTTGTTGAACGCCGCATTGCAGAGCTGGTTAATGTTTTGGAAGCTATCATACAGAGAATATTACTGCATGCAGCCAAAAGAAAATGACAATATTGATATACAACTCTGATTATCAAAATAGCTGTAATCCCTATCCCTTATCACATCCCCTTTTGAAGCTCTTATGTTGCAAACTTAGCAGCTGGTCTCAAAAAGACCTTAAAAATGAATGTCACAATCTGAAGAAGAATCTGTGCAAAAACCTCTCATGTTGCAAAATTGGCAGCTGGTTTCAAGAGATCATTAATTATAGTGTTTAGCTGAGCTCCAAACACCTTTCTAGAGAAATTCTCCTCAACATGTTGTCTGGCAAACTTCCCCATCATTTCTGCCTTTTGAGGGTCATGCAGCAACAACATCATAGCAGATGCAAAACTTTCTGGTGTTGGTTCACACAGAAATCCAGTGGCAGCATGCTTTACACTCTCCTTAGGTCCCCCACTATTACATGCCACAACAGGCTTCTCTGCAGCCATAGCTTCCAAGGGCACAATACCAAAATGTTCATTCTGCAACAAGATTTTTTTGTCAATCTGAGTGGGTTATCAAGTCAACAAGTTTAAATGCCATCATTTGTATAAGTATGGACCTCTTGTGGAAAATCTCAGAACTTATCCAAACATAATGATAGCAGGTGAGCTTGCTAAACTCTTTGCAAATGGTTGAAGTGCAGTGAAATTGCCTTACCATTGGGGTATAAATGACACACAAGCAGGCAGCCAACAAAGTGTTTCTCTGCAATGTAGAACACGAAGGCACAAAAACTACTTGATCTCCAACTCCCTGCTGTAGTGCAAGAGACTTGAGCTCTTGCAAATACTCCCGGTTCTCTGTAAGCCGCTGATCATAACCCCCTGCAATGGATTGGCCCAAAGTTGGTAGGCAGACCTTCCAAATGAGTACAATAACAAGCAATCAAGTAAATGCATGATGTCTTCAAACATTCCATAAAGACTATCAATTGTCTAATTGCTAAATTCCTCACAGCAAGTCACCAGTAGGGACATTGCAGGACAGCCCACCTGAATAAGAAATCACTTACACCCACGTGTAAGGATATTGGCTATTAACAAACTAATATTCTCTAGTTGTATTCACCATTCAGCAGTATATTTCAACTATGTCCTGGCAAACAGAACCGGATTTGTTGTGACAACTCACCTGCAATCACCAACCTGACATCTTGTCCAGGTATGCTCATCCCCTTGGAGACGTTCTCTTGCTTTCTGAGAAGAGATGCAAAAGCAGAGATAGCAAGGCCAATATTCTTTTTCCTCTCAAATCGGTTAATGGACAGAAAAATGCACCTGGGATTCAACAGAGAGTAAACACAAATCTCAGTTTCCATGATCATCAACACTAGCCAGTTAGTCCATGAGGCATACCATATAAGCTGATGGGGAGGGTATCGCATCACCCAGACTTGAAGACAGGTACACACAGGTGCAGGAGCAGTCAGCAATATTGGAAAAATTGGACAATCATGGTAAAAGTGCAGAAGCAGCTTACCCATTAGAAGGAAGTCCAATTGTGGACATGACTTCAATATTTGGAGAGATTTGCTGTGCATGAGAATGGAATTGATAGATATCCACAGCTGGATAGAGAACAGTTGGATTAAGCCCACGACCATGGAGTTGTTTGAAGGTGGTCCCAAATGTTAAGGCTGTGAACTCACTGTTCACTAACACACAGTCTGCCATACCTGCATGAAAGGATGATAAGACTGGTGAGGACCAGTCAAGGCACCGCACTAACTGATGGTATCCAGTTGCCAGGTTGCAAAGCTTCTCCCCTACCTCAGTAACTGTTGGACCCTGCCAGCTGCTGGAAATTGATGAGAGACAGGCAGATGAGAATAAGAAACAGGAGTATGGATGTAACTATATACTGTTGTCATGTGGTGGTAAACAGGCAGGTGTGTGAGATGATGGTACATATGGTTCAAAAGTGCACCTACAAGCAGTGAAAGTGATATGACATATTTGTGATTGACCTCATCAAGTAATGTGTACAAGGAAATAGGCTTAAACCTGTGGTTGTCTCCTCAATCCAGTTGAGAGGTGCCCGATACAGCTTTCGCAGATGTGTCGTATGTTGGGCAAGCAACAAATCTGGAAAATGGCAGTAGAACAGAATCTACACAGGACCCATTATATTGGTCAAGGGAAGTGAGGATTGCAATCTCTTTAATTTGCCTCTTTAGCCAGAAGAAGCATAATGGCATACACTGAGGCATGCTCTTCGATCAAGTAGAGCAAGAGATGTACTTCTTGCAAGAAATTGCATGCCAGAATACTGTGACCTAAAAGCCAATCCGAGCTCACAAAGTCTAACCCACAGGTTTCAATCTAATAATCAGAAGTCACAGAGCAAGAGAGAAGGGTGTTGATAATCAATGCAACCTAGAAATGGAAAGTTCTCATGATCATCATGTGAACATCTGTAATGCAAACCATATACTAGTCCCTGCCATGCATGTTCAAGAGGTTCAGTTCATGCTTCTCTTACCTTGGATGATGTCTTGAGTTTGAGAACAGGGATGACTGCTGAAACTTGGTCAGCAAAAATGACGTCAAATCTGGGCCAAAAGAGCACCATGCAGAGTGCCACATACATGCATCGTATGTATGCACAAAGGGCATGCAGGTGGTGGAACACATGTCGTGGTAAAAAATCACCATAGACTGTCACAGGAAAACTGCCTGTGCAGAGAGAAGCACACATGGATATTAAAAGTTCCTTGGCAGGAGAGAGCACATCTTATATCAATTTTATATCATATCTAACATCTGCCTACAATTTACTCACCTTCATCCTCTCTAGCTTGAAATGTGAATTCAGCAGAAAGGCACAGAAATTTTTGACTCACCATCTACAGTCTCCTCGAAGCAACGGTTTGGGTCATGATGTGCTGTGAACAAATGCACATCATGGCCTTGTCTAGATAGCTCCAGAGCTGCATCCACTACCAGCCTCTCTGCACCTCCTGATTCACAAACACCATGCTGCCTTTTGTTAGAGACAACATTCTATCATCATCTAGGGTTTTCTGTACCGCCCACTTTCCTACTTGTTCATACTCTGAAAAGACAGCAACTGCGAGACGAAAACCCAAGTTCTTGTATATTCTATGTCTCTCACCGTTCGGGATTGACACATGAAGAACAGAAAATGGACCGATCAATGGAATTCCTACGCAGAGAGATAAACGCTTCTCTGTTGCAAAAGGAGAGTTGCGAACAACAACAACAACAACAACAACAACAACAACAGAAACACAGAAAAAAGCTCACCTATGCCGAGATCCGGATGACAGAAAGCGATCCGCAGCCGCTTCTTTCTTTCTTCATCTCTAGGTCTTCCGATTGCTTCCGCCATCTCCTTCATAAGCATCGAAAATCCAAGCAAGAAAGCGCTTAGGAATCACAGAAGAGCGATGGCGTTCGAGGAAGCAAACCATAGTTTCTAACTTCGCGCTCCAGTTTCTCATCCATCTTCATCGTCCACACTAAGCTCTTTAGTATAATACCATCGTCAAGTATTCGTCCATAATCGCTCCTTTTTCATCCAGTCGGTCATCGCTCTCGTCTGTGTTCCCCGAGCTGAGGGAGGAGCAGCAGCTGGAGAGCTGCCCTACCCCGTGGAGGGTGTGGTGAACCTCACTTTGCAGTCTGGGAGAGCTTTTGTAGTTTCCTTCGTCTAGGATATTTGGAAACTCTTTTTATGCCTGTTCTTCACCTCTTTTTATGCTTGTTCTTCAGGTGATTTTGTCAGTTTCTCCTTTCTCCCCTTAAATGTTCTTGGTTTTTTTTTCTCAGTGAGAGTCTTGGAATTTTTTTTGTTATTTTGATCGCATGCAATAGTATAATGGGAGTTGTGATTTAGTTTTTCAATTTCAGATTGTGATGTATTTTGTGAATGTGGGTTGTTTGCGATTCATTTTCATATCATTTTGATTCTCATTTGTATTAATCATTCATTTTAAAGAATTTGTGCAAATTGATTTGATTTTGAACTCTCAAGTTTATGAATTTGTTTTCCTCTCATTTTAGAGTTCTCATCTTCTTCTTGTGAGTTAGGAAATGCACTTTGAATTTGCATCTTGTTACAATTCGATAATTGATATGTTGTTTATATCAACCATACAAAAGATTTACAACGCAATGAATAGGTAAATTTACTTTGAGATCCACAACCCATTGGTGCTTTACAACCCAATCACTTAAGAATTTGCTCACAAAATCTGCTCTTGTTAAACCAACAATTGACTTTCTAATATAATTCGTTCTTTCTCACCCCATTGTCAAAGCAATGAGGCACTGATCCAAGGTAAAAATGCATGTTCTTCACATTTTATTATGTCTTAGGAACTGCCATTCTAACAAAGGTTCTTGATGTAAGGGTGTAATCTACTATTTTTTTGGCCCATGTTGATAATGCTATATGTGGAATTTCAAGGTAGATAGCAACCATGAAGTTTGAATTCTCGTGCACTTGCATAGGTTTGATGTTCTATGGGATTGAAGCTTGAAGTATCATTTGGTTTGGTTAAGAATCTCATTAAGAATAAGCGGTGAGGTTAAAAAATATGTTCAAGGTGCAAGAGGCCCCAACCGTGACTACTTTCACTACATAGGCCAATTTATGCCTTTGATTTAAATGTTTCTTTAACAAAGGACAAGCTAAAATGAAATGAAACTTACCCTCATGACAAGCTTGTTGTTGTAGCTTGAAAGAGGATACTATTGACTTTTTAAATTAGCTATGTCTCTTGACTAAATCTTCCCTTGTTTTTGGAAGTGTGAAAGAAACTCAAGACATAGATTTTGTATAATGGTTTTGTTCACATTTGGGGCTTATAATTATATACTAATATAAACCCTCCCACCATCATCAAAAGCTTGATAAAATTAGTGGATAGTCATGGTAACTTGCCATTGTGATTGGAAGTTCATGGTTTGACATTTTATTGGTGACTTTGATAAGGTTACAATTGCACTCATTGTCATGTAACTTTCAATTTGTTGTGGTAGAGATATTTCTGGAATTACACTAGATACGTAGTATATTCATGGTTGATTGTAAAATCAATAATAATGGTTTCATAGCATGCAATGAATCTATATCAACTAGCACATCTTATTGTTGAACAAATGGATATGTGTTTCTTTTTGGCTTTCCATCACTAATTTCTAATTTGGACAATCTATGTGCTAACTTTTGGCTTTCCATATAGCATTACAAAACATTGATGTTCTACCTTAACCTTTATTTATTTTTTATTCATCAAATAATTAAAATATTGCGTGTGAGTTTGAATTGATGAAAATAGTTTCTAGTTGTAAGGGATCGTAGGTCATTCGATCCGTGAAATTTGAATTCAAGACCATAGTTTTCATAGTAGTCCTGTCAACACCAAAGGGAAAGGTTGTTTTCGGGATTCATATGTGGTGTCAACTACAACATTGAATAGTTAAAATGAAAAACAAAATTTCAATTTAGAATGTCTTTCACATTGTAAGCAATTGATTCACCTTCATTGAATCAAACCACAGTTCCATGGGCTTGAAAAGACTCCTCCCTACATTGATAAAAACCACAATCCGTTCAGGTTTCCAATTTTCAGTGAATTGTTATTTCCATTGTTTTGGATGGCATGCAATCTAATCACAACCTATGTATGACCCCTATTTTTTTCACTTCAACACAAACCTTTCTCATGAAAAGGAAGTGGCCTGCATTATTGTGTGATATAAATAGTGGGAAATGAAAACCATAATTTAGCCCTATTAGATGATTGCTAACATATTAGGAGGGCACATTATTAGGTGGAATTTTTCAAAACATCTTACCTTGTTTTTCTTGTGATACCAAATGGATGTCACAAGAAAAAATTCAAAGTTTTTTTGTTGGTGGTTTAAGTTGAAAGCATGTGAGTCAAAAACTAATTACATACAATAATAGCTTTAGAGAAGGGGGTGTTCCCAAAATAAGCACCTGCTTGAGGTAGAGGAATGTTTATTTCAAGAATCCCTTATTTTGAGTGTGGGTTGCCCTATACTAAATCTATCATGCATACATTTGGAATTTTACAAACAACCAAAACATGGTCACTATATAATAGACAATTGAACTATTGGGGTCTTTTCTTGACTTGAAGATTTGTCATGATTTTTTCATAAGGAGTTAAGGAAGAAAAACCCTGTAAGTAAAAATCAAGGATGGGAACCCATCCATCAGAAGTACAAGGCAAATGAGAAGACAAGTAAACACAACCCAAAGAAAAAACAAAAACAAACAATTAACAAAAATCAGGTAAAGATTTTATGCAAATAAAAGCCATGGCTACGAAATGACAATCAACAATAAACAAAAAAGACTTTAGATGAAAGAATTGTCATTTGCCACAAATCGGCTAGTAACAAAGGTGCACTAACTATGATGTGTGGAAAAGATGAAGAACCTTGACTAAATGTAGTAGGTTGTTGAAAAATCACTATGGCTTATGCATGTTGTAGGGCTATGGACATGTGTTATCAATAGTAACAAACAAGCATCGAAGGGACCAAAGAAGACCATTAATGATGCACAATAGTGGTCATGCATAAGTGGTAAAAAATGAATCAAAATGAAAATGAAAACACCCATACATCTCAATAGCAAAGGGAATGAAGTCATTGCCTAGTGCTTGTTCAATGTATGATTTTGTTTTCTCTTGAGCAACCATCATCATTGTATATGTTGTCACTGTTAATGCTTGGTGCACCATATCTATGTGAGTCGAGTCAGTAAGTTTGGAAGCCATTTCTAGTGATAGGGATATCCATTCATCGTCGGGTGTGACAAGGGAAGAGGTGGGAGACCTCCTTCTAAACATGTGCTCCATTTTCCAAAGCAATAATCACAACAGTATTCCGAAATGTATTGTGGGTTAATGTATGTTCATTCCCGCAAGGACACTGAAGCAAATGGGTACCTAGATTATCAATGGTATGACCACATTAACATTTTGAAGGGTGGGTAATTATAGGATGTGGTAAGCCAAGATAGGTACGTAATGTTGTAAGGAAGTGGGTTGAGGATAAATAAAATGTAGGTGTGGTAAGACAAGTTAATAACCAAGTGCTTGCCCCTAGACCCGCACATGAGCAAAGACATGTTCACATGATATCTAAAGGAGTGTTTACTAGAAGTAAGACGAATTCCTACTCATGTAGGTGATCTGCCAAAGAAGCTTGAAACTAATGATAAGATTGAACCACTAGGCTACTACTAGGTTTTCAAAGGATGGGACCTAAGAATGGACAACATGGGGTAAAAAGATTGGGGTGTCTCGTAGTGCCATATGGAATGAGGCTCAACATGTCATGTTATTGCATCCAAAATAATAAAGTGATCATCTTGTTGGAAACGAGTGACAAGTGTAGGAGCGATCGGTGCCCAACATATCAAAATAAGGGGGGCCAATAGTTCGAATTACAGAAAGGACGCCGAGCCCACCTAAAAAAACAAGAAGAGTGGTTTGATGATAAGTTAGGTGACCAATAAAATCACTAAAAGATTTCACACCAAGTAGTTTTTTTAACATAATTTTGTGGTACAATTATCGAATTTGGCGTAATGTTGCAAAATATTTAGAGATGGAAACATTGTATGTGCAAATAGCCAAGGCACTGGGCATAGCACAATGAAAGCATCGTAAAAGTTGCCCGAGGATTTACAAACATAAGGAGATTAAATATCATCCCAAGATCCTCATGACCTCAACCACAAATAATTCAACAAATGATGTGGATCCCACTAATGCACCCAAAATACAAAAACCCAAATCGAGAGTAAGAAAACCATGAGAGGTGATATATAATGGTCTAACCCCTATGGAAACCAAGCTACACACTTTGTTGGTTGCATTAAAAGCTTTAATGTTGAAGATTCATGTTGTAATCATAAAAAAATAAGAACCACATTTGATGTAAGACTTTTTATATGCGTATCATCTACCAATGAAGGGAAAACACAAGTAGGGTGGGCTATTGTTATAAGGTGAAAAACATGAAGGTGAGTAAGAACAAACAATGTTCCTCCCAATGCATCCCCTTATTGTGTACCTAATTTTATGAAATGATTATGAGAAACCCATGTCTGGAAGCTTGAGAACAATATAATGGGGATGGGCGTGCATAGAATTGTCAAACAAATGCGAAAAGTTGATCCAGAGAACTAAACAAAGATTATAACTCTTAAGAAATGGCTAACCATGACATCGAATTGAAAGCATTATGGACATCCACTTGAAGCACCACCCAATTTAAGTGCAAATCTAACATCATTTGAATGTCATGAACCAATGTTTCACATTCGCCACAAGTCATTACACTAAATTGATGATGACTAAAATGTTCCACAAAAGTATTTTAAAATTAAATAGCCAATGTGTGGGCAATTAAGTAATAGGTCACCTCACCGATCGCAATGGGACATATGCCTCCAGATTACTTCTCTAATGCTAGGAATCAAGATGCAAAAAACAAACACGATATTGAAGGTGCAACATGACTTCAAGCAATGTGCTCACATACTTCAAAAAATAGGTCGAAGCCACTTGCATAATCATTTAGAACAAAATAGTTTCGTAAAAACTTATACACCATATATAAAGGGCCATGGGAAGAAGACATGGTGAACAAGCCAAGGTAGAAATAAATGTTTTCCGATCTAAAATGACCTCCATTTCAATATGGGAATCATTAACGAAAGGAGGGAAATCAACCGTAACAAATGGATGGGGAAGGCAAAGGATTCTTGTGGTTTCATTAGATGGGGCTACAAATGTGTTTGGAACTAGTGCACGTATTGTTTGAGCATATTCCCCTACATGAGCAAGGGCTTGTGTAGTATAATTGTGTTAATGGAGGTGGAGTAGGATTTGGAATCAATTCCAAACATTTGTGAAAAACTAAAACAAATGTTTTAATCATGTGTTATTTTTGTAATGTTTCCTAGCTGCCACCCATGTATCAACTTAAGTGAGCATGAGTCTTTTGGTGGCCTTTTTCACCACCCCATGGAGAATGTGACAAACACCAATAAGGGAGTAACCAAAAAAACATGCCAAGTTATAATATTAAAAGGATTATATGTTGAACAAAAAAAAGGGATATGCAAAACCCATTGAACATCAACTCAAAAAAATATGGAATATGATGGTATGAATGAGGATGCAATAAACCCAAATGGAAAACGTTAGTGATGTCTATGGATACAATCCATGTCCATGCTGAAAAGGGAGGAGAACATGGTAAAGTTAAGGAAACAAATGATTACTTATGAACAATGCATGAAATTTTGTGTCATGTTAAACCCCCCTTGCACTAAATAGACAACAGCAAGAAGGACAAGGAACGTAAGGTCATGGAAGAAAAAATTGTATGATGGATATTAGGGTAACTCTTAGTGGGTGTGGTGAACAAGGTGGAAAGAGGGTTGATGAACCAAAAGAGGATGAGGGGACTAGTCAAAGTAAATTAAAAGGGATGGGAATGATGGGCAAATGGATAGAAATTAGAGCATAGTTGGGCATAAGGGTAGCGTTGATTATTGGCTCTCCATCGGATGTTTGTTGGGATGCCAAATGATGTTTTGGGAATGAAAATCCCACAAGATCTACCATGCTTATCCCTGGCCTAACATATTTAATTTAAAACCAAGACCTTGAACCCCAACTTGAAAAACCCCTTTAATCCCCCCAAACTTTAAAATTATTGCCTTAAAAAATACTTACAAACATAATGAAAAAAATAGAAGGTGACATATGGAAGCATACTCACGAAAACCTAAAGAATGGGTGAGAATAACAAATGAACATAACCATAGATTAACCGCTACTCATGTGTGTGTGTTGCTGTTCAAAGGCCTTGCTTGTCTATCTTGCTTGTTCTACCTTGCCCTTGTTTCATTTTGCCTTACTTCACCTTACCTTGCCCCTACCCCACTTTGTTTTGCTTTGCCCTACCTTGCCTACCCTACCCTTGGCCATGCTTAAAAAACAAAAGCAAAACCCCTCCCCCCCTAAACCTTAATTTGTCCCTGTCTTTTGTAGAGGCAGTAGCAATAGCGTGGTTGTTATTTGATTGCACCAGCATTTGCATGTATGTTCCTCACTACCTTCTTGCACTTGCTGAGTTGTGCAAAAACCTACTTCCTTCCCAATCCTTCCTTCCTTCTTTTTTTTCTTTCCCCCCGGGCCCCATCCTTTGCTTCCAACCAATAATGTAATAATCGTTGTCTTGTTCCATCATTGCTACTTGTGTACAAATAGGAAACCCAACCCCTGTTAGTATCCAATAATGGATTCAACAACTCCGTGTGTTCATCACTGTTGTAGCAATAGTAACTGGAAAAATGGGTTCATTAGGTTTGAATGAACCAACCCCCATGATTGCACCAATCCTATTTTGGATGGAAGGCAATTCATCCATCAATTTTGGGTTGGCCAACCATTTGCAACAATTTCATTTTGGGTGGGTTTAAAAAAAAAATCCCTTTTTTTGAACTTTTAATTTTTTCAAACTTGTTTTACAAACCTACAACCCCATTCTAAGGCCCATAACCCCTCTTCCTCTTCCCCGTCACATATTTTTGTTGGCCCAACACTCTAGCATCAAGTGTTTCCAGGAACAATGTGCACAACTCCATATTTAGCACCATCATTCATTGCAATTTGAGCTCTATTGTACCACCACCATCCCTTGTTCCAACATGAGTTCCATCGCAACCAATTTTTTAAAAAAACTTTGCATTGTGCTACAGAAAATGATGATGAGAAACTACTTGTCATTGTCTTCTTTTTTGTGTTGCCACAATAGAAAAAACAATAATGAGTAGCTATGTTACTCATCATCTTCTTTGGGTTCATTGTTGTTAAAAGGGTTTTGACATGCAATACTTTCATCATTTGGAAAAGATAATACCTTCATCATGCTTATGTTAAACATGCTAATTATTTTTTCTAGATTTTTTTGTAGACTTAGTTCCAAACCTAAATCTTGCACCTCAAGAGGTTCCTCCTCCAATGCAAGATGAACATGGAGATGCAATGGAAAAGAATGAATGGGTTCATGAAGGCTCAATATGGTGTTGCAAGGTGAATGCATGCACTCGTTTTTATGCGCCCAAGTGGTTGTTTCGTAAAAACTTAAACCAAACACATGGCTTTCAAATACAATTAAGTAGATATAGGCGTCTATCTATTCGTCCTAAGAGTCCTAGGCAACAAAACCACACTCTTATGAATGTTCGTATTTTGAACAACTCGCATGCAAGGCAAAAATGGAATGAAAGGAATGCCTTTGATTAAATAAAAAGGAAAGCGAAATTTAAATGGGATGAGTTTCAAACCCAAGCGCAACAAATGTAAGTAGTATGGCGACCTTTGTTGGCATGTTTAATTTTCGACATGTTGTTGGACATCATTAACATTTTGGCATGAAGGGTGGGGTTCATCCCATAAACTGCACATGCGTAGCTTGAGAAAGATGACAACCTTGTTGAATCAATTTGAATAAGCAAAATTACATATGCAAAACTTTTCAAAATTACATGGGGTGCTCAGAATTGACATTGGAA
>Ga0209611_10007631_pt1 | contig 17258 bp, 13 predicted proteins | sample S1TSphgellanicum_3_FD_187693 | JGI IMG/M metagenome (GOLD analysis project Ga0209611, IMG submission 187693) | Host-associated microbial communities from peat moss isolated from Minnesota, USA - S1T2_Fc - Sphagnum magellanicum MG (SPAdes) (version 2) | ecosystem: Host-associated > Plants > Peat...
AAATTTCCCAAAAAGTTTGGACCAAATGAAAACTACAAAGTTCCATCATAGTCTGGCCCTCACAATCAGGCAAATTCAATAAATCACGGGTCGTTCTTTCTGGGCAGCACCCAGAACCAGCACCCACCAGTGCACCATCCACTGGATGTCCATTATGACTCAGTTGTAGATGAACCTCAACTGAATTAATATCTGGTTTCACTTTGCTAACCCATTTTGTAAAGAAGTAAGTAGTATATATCAGAAGATAGGTAGGAAAATAGGTGCCTACTAGATAAGTAGATGGTTTATACATAAGTAAGGGCTGTTTTTACTACCTACTAAGCAGGTTGTTAATAGGTAGGTATCAAAAACAGCATCTGAGCTAACCACCATGGTTAGCTAGGGAACTAGAACCCAACAGAAAACTGTTCCGTAGTCACTTCCCATCCATCATTCATGGTGCACCAGTGGGTGCTGGTTCACTATGGCTGTTCTTTTGTGAGGCCTTGATTTCACCACATTAAGTTACTGCATTAGCTTGGTAGTTAAACCCTAAACGTCAGACAGTGTGAGCTGCTTTTCAGTGTAAGTTTGCCTTGGCCTGAAGTTTAGGGTTTAAGAAAGGTGTTTGTTTGTTTGTTTGTTTGTTTGGATGTGATCACATTGTAACCCTTCAAACCATGGGACCATATTCCACTTTGCTTTTGGAATCAATCTCTGGGTGAGACAGTGTGTGCACTATTGTTGGTTTAAATAGAGCAAAAGTTATTGAATTTTTTAAACCATTTTGGTATTTACAAATGAATTTAGCAAGGTTTCATAAGAATCTGAAGTTTAAGCCCACTTGGACGAGAACAGTATTTGGTTGGGTGACCTTGCCTGCAGGGGGGTTTAATATGCTTGAGCCAACGACACAAGGGGGCCCACTGAATTCCTTCTCTCCCACAGAAATTAGCTTGCAAACTCACTAAAAAGCTTGAGCCCTCATGAGCATCTTCTCAAACCCATTCTAAAATTTGAGCTGTTTTTTGGGGTTGTTCTTTTATGACTTGGCTAGTGTCAAATTTTAACACTTAGTGTCTCCTTGAGCTTTTTCTCTTTGGGGGTGCTGCTGGTGGATGCCTCTTAAGGGAGTATTTTAAGAGTCTTCCTTGGACATTTGCAGTTCAGAGAAGTAGAAGGGTTATGAGCTCTTGAGAAGGGAAGGAAAGGATCTGAATCAATCCCAGCAGCTGCTGAGGTATGGACTATGGAGTCTGGACTTGTGAAAGCTTGCATCGTGTTCCCCCTTATTGAGGCACTGTTGATGAAGTTTTGATGCAGGCCTTTGTTTTTGTTTTGTTTCTTGTTGGTTTTTTAAAGTCACGACTGTTTTTTGTTTGCAGATTTAGAACATTTCAGGTGAAGAGTTAGTTTACAGAAATTCTTGGGTGAATTTAATCATGTGGGTCACAAGTTTGTGTTTTGAGATCAGGTTAGAGCTGGAGATTTGGAGCTGCAAATCCAGGTTTTGAGCTGGAAGTTCTTGAGGATTGGGGTAAGTCTCATGTCCACGGACTATTGTGTTTTGATCAGCTCAGAGCTCGAGATTTTGAGCTGCAAATCCAGGTTTTGATCCCGTGATTTTCCACATATGAGAATGTCAGGTTTAGATTTCTTTTGAGGAATGTCTGGAATGATTTCTGTTTTGAATTTGTTTTCTGAAGATTCGGGGATTTGCAGTTCAGTTATAGCAGCTGTTTTACTACTGCTGTATAGAGGTCGGATGATTTGGAGAAAACAACATATATCTGCGTCGTGATCTGCAGTGCGGAAGTCGCAGCAGCACCAGCTCGACTACTAGCTGATCGCGAGCGACATCGACATGGCGCCGCTTTCCAGCTGCAACGCGAATCATGTGGTGTTTCTAGTTTTGTTATTGAGCTTCAGTGCCCAGCTCCATGGCAGTTGGGGACAAGCAGGAAACGACAACTTTGTGACATTTCAAAACTCGCAGTTCAATAGCGAGTTTTTCGTGTCCTGGGAAACCTCGAATGTGTTGACTGTCGACGAGGGTCGCACTCTTCAGCTCATGCTCACCGAAAACTCAGGTGAGCTGCAGCTAGCTAGTCGATCAATCCGGTTAGCTAGCTAGACGACGTACTTGCTCTCAACCAGCAGCTCCTCGACAAAAGAACAGCAATAGAAAACCAAAACAGACTAGTGTACTGATGCAGATCGAGAGCAGAGCAGTCGCAACAACGCGAAATGCATGAACTCCTTTCTTTTTCTACTGCAGAATGTGCGCAAACCGTGCTAGTGCGCTGCAGCATTTTTCAAAGAAGATAGATCTGCCGAACTGCCAGTGATCTCTGACCATGTTCGCTCCATGTGCAGGTACTGGTGTGTCGTCCGTAGGCCAATACTTATACGGATATATACGAGCATCGATCAAGCTTATTCCAAACGACTCCGCAGGCACAGTCACCACTTTCTATGTGAGTCCTGGCATGACATTCTTGTTCAGAACCAACAGCTGCTTGTTTCTTCTTGCGGCACAATATTTGTGTCCCCGGGGTGGCTTCATGAGCTCTAAATTTGTAATATGAGCTGCTTGCTTGCTTGCTGCTCATGGAGTTTCTGATTTTGTTTGTGCACCGTGCAGGATCAAATAAGTAAGTATTCATGACTACAATATTATTGTTGTAGTTCGTTGGCTGCTGCAACTGATCATGTGTTTGTTTTGTGTGTACGTCGCATGCGCAGATGTCGTCGGCAGGGCCCACGCACGACGAACTGGACTTCGAGTTTCTAGGGAATGTTTCAGGGCAACCGTATACGTTGCAGACGAACGTGTTCGCGGGCGGTGTGGGTGGTCGGGAGCAGCGCATTGGCCTGTGGTTTGACCCTCGTGAGGATTTCCATCAGTACTCTGTCATCTGGAACTACAAAACTATCTCGTACGCAAAACAAACTATAACTCAATGTTTTCATCTCGTCTTCTAATTCCTCTCTCATCATCAAAAGTTCTCGACCACTGCAACAAAACAAATCTTCTTGCTTTCAGAGTCTCAAGATCATGGTCATGAGACTCTGAAAGGGTTCACGTCAATCCGCCTGAATTTGCAGGCATTTGATAGGAATTACAGGCACCAGCATTATTAATATATTATCTCTGCAGCAGGTTCCTGGATCAAAACTATTCTAGACACAGCGCTCATGTCAAGCCTATAGTTTAGTCTAGAATCGAGCCTCTAGAACCTTGCTGCACAGTACACACTAGAGTGGTTGCAGTGGATTGAAATCACACCTAGAGCTCCATCTAGTCTGGCAGTCACTTCTAAAATCCAGTTTGTCTAATTGAATGGATCATCTGCACAACAGTGTAATGTCCTGTGCCATTGTGCACACAACAGCATATTTAATTGGTCTCACTCCATTTAATTTAGATCTTGATTCTTCATCATCACTAGTTCCGCTGCAACTAGTCCCACACTTCATCCAGACTCTCTAGTAAATCATGGATCATTTGCAACTCTTGTAAGTACTTCCTGCAGTGATCTAGATCTTCATCATCACTAGTACAGCTGCACCTAGTCTCACACTTCCTTCAGCTTATACACGGGCATGTTCCAGCATTGATCTAGATCTTCATTATCACTAGTACAGCATCCATGGTCTCACACTTCGTTATTCCTGGTGGTGGTGGTGGTGGTGCAGATTTTATGTGGATGATGTCTTGATTCGTTTGTTTCAAAACCATGAAGCATCTGGCCAACCCTACCCTGTTTCACAGCCGATGACAGTGTATTCCAGCCTCTTTGATGCATCCAGTTGGGCCACACAAGGTGGGCTTGTGAAAATTGATTGGACTCAAGCTCCATTCGTGGCTTCCTACAGTGATTATGTACTCGATGCTTGCTTCTGGGACACAACATTGCCACGCCCTGAGTGTGCAACACCTCAAGCAGGTATGCACATACCAATATTATAACATCATAATAAATTACATATCAATCTCTAATCCCCCAAAATCTCTTCACAATTAAATCATATCATGACTGTGTAATGCCATCCTAGCCAATTGCTCAACATTAGGGGGTTTCAACAATGATTGATCTTATCTTAAGATTATTGTTGCACAAGAATATTGATTACTCTTTTGAGATAATCACTTATTGAATCAATTATTTCAATAAGAGATTTGAATCTCAAATGTCCACTTTGCTGTATATGACTTGATTGATTATTGAATCATCTATGATTCAAAAATCCACTCCAAAGTATAGTTTTGAATTGTCCAGTTGTTCCACATTGAGGTGGGGGGTTTAAAAGCTTCTAATTATTTCTTGCACACAAAAATATTGATTGCTCTAAATTTGAGAGAATTGATTATTGAATCAATTATTCCAATAAGCGATTCTCTCAAATGTCCATTTGGTCAAATATGATTCGATTGATTATCAAAACCATGGATGATTCAAAAGTCACTTTTATGGACACCTTCTCACATGAATACTTTCTCTCACCTTCAGATGAAAGGACTTTCACAAGTGAGAAGAAGGTTAAAGGCTTATTATGGCAATAGACTTTTACACTTTATCACTACAGAATCTGATGTTGGAAAGTGCAACTTCTCCCCCTATTAATACCTTCCAAGATCACTTGTAAACTTCAACATTTTTTATCATCACATCATGTTATATATTATAATCTTGATCCTAGTTGAAAACTTGTCTGCAAATGCAGTGTAACCAATGTTTTTGTTGTTTATTCTTGTTTTTAAATGACTTGAAATATCTTTTAAATGACATAATCATGATCAATAATGTGACATTTTTTCTGTCATGTGTATTTTTTATCAGTGATCTAGATTCTAATCATGTGGAAAGTTTCTCCTTTAGATTTCTGATCATGTGTCTGAGATTTTATTTTTATTTTTTTGGTTTTGGGTGGTTTGTTGCAGGTGATTGGTGGAATGCAGAGTATTTTCAAACAATACAAGATGATCAATTAGGTCAGATGAACTGGGTGACTACAAATTTCATGCAGTATAACTACTGCACTGACACTGCCCGATACCCAATTGCTCCCTTCGAATGCACTGCTCCATATAACAGTTGAATAAAAATATACAGATCTTCAGAGTGCAAACCGGACTTCAACACCCTGAGGTCCTTCAAGCTTTCTGCAGCCAATATTACAAAATACCTTCATATGAATAAGCAAGATGAAATGAGTTGCAGAGCTCTTGGTATGTACACAGAGGTTTTCAGTGCTAGACTCTAATTTTTATAAAATTTTCTGATTTGAATTCAATACTACACATTAGAACTTCTACAGATCATCTACTGGGTATATGATTTCTGAATGAAATTAGGTACCAATTCATGCCTGGAGATTTCTTTACATTTCTTTCGGATTGAGCTTAGCAAGCCTCTGTATGTAAGCAGAGAGAGATAATTTGAACATTGCTATTTTTTGTCCTGCAACAAATTGCAATGGATTCTAGATGTCATGGAATTTGTTGTGGGTCCATAAAAAGTTTCCATCGAGTCATGTGTACTATTTGTGTTCATGCAATCTTCAAACAGAACTTGAGCATGTTAGTGTTGCCATTATTTTTTGCAAATTTAATGTGGCGAGGAATTCTTTAGGATGCCACCATTGTAATTCAGTCTGAACACAAATTGATTTGCAGTAGAAGTTGATAGAGTCATTCATGTTGATCAAGAGATGTTCATGAGGTGACATGAGTTCTCAAACTGTACATATTAGCAAATTCCTTGCAAATTGATGTGTAGGGCAAAACCCAAGGCCATGGGCTTTACCAGAAGAAGGGCTCCCCCAAGGAGGAGCTGAGTGTGGATTTGATTCCTGGAAAGCTCGTGATCAAGGGCTTTATCAAGCATAAAGACATGCACTGATTTTATTCCCCTTGTTTTCTGTGATACCCACCGGGTATCATTGGAAAACTGTGGAAAAAGATGGGAGGATTTTGGAAAACAGAATGCCAGTTGGAGTGGAGCTCCAGCATTCCATTTGTTGAAACATTCATGAATGATTCAACCTTTGATCCAACAAAAATTTCATCTTGACATCTACAGTAACTCAGTGTTTTGTGATGTCACCAAGGTCACAATCATCTACAAGTGAATTTAGCCAAATTTGGCTATTAACAAAATATGGAAGGAAAGAATTTTAACATCCATATATATTTTTGGCTACGCACTTGAACCTTGTATAGAAATCTGGCCAAAAATTTAGATTTTACAGAAATTGTTTTCAATTTTTTTAATTTCTTTTCAAAAAATCATTGAATTTGCAACAAAAAAAAATTCAAGAATTTTGCAACAGTGTGAAACTTTGCACCAAAAAAATTACTACTACAGTTGTAGCTTAGGAGTATTTATGAATTTTCCAATTATTTCAATTGCATGCTTATTTTAGCTCACAATTCATCCATGGAAAACATTATATTGCCAACTACATTGTGATATGGGATGATTTGCATTGATTTAAGAATAGATTGAAGTATAAAACTTAACATTACATGTCTTGAATTTGGTGTTGACACATCCAAGAAATTCCATTATAGCTTACAATTCATCATACCAAATTCCAATTTGATCGTGGATTGGCTATGTTTAATAAGGAAGATTATCACTTTTTCTTTATTTTGAACTAACTACAAGTTACATTTCATAGTCCTTCATATAACACAAAGAATCTGAATATAATTTGATTCTTAATCAAACTTTTTTTAAAATATTAAATTTCGTGCACATGTACACACTTGCACCCTCACAATTTTGGCTGCCTAGATCATGCTTTGACAAAATGTCAAAACAACTTCAAATATGTAACTATATGGCTTCTTGGTATATAAGATTGTTTGTATATGTTGTTATCATCATGTGATGATGCCATTGTGACCAAACAGCACGTCACCCTAAAAGTGTAAAACAACAGGTTTTAGGGTTTCGTTTTTGTTTTATTGTTTTCATTAACCGTCAACTTTTTGCATGCTTGCAACAGGAATATGTCCATCATCGCTACAAGGAATGCATGGGTAGGCAACTTTGTTTGTTTGTGTGTTATGAAGAACAGGAACTGCACCGAACAATGGATGGTGGAAGGAGCGATTACATTAAAAAAAGGTTTGCATAATTGATGGGGGAAGGTAAGATAAAAGGGAGAATGGAGAAGCAAGGTGGCAGGTTTTTTTTGGTATTTTTTCTTCTTATTCAAACTACTAGGCTGGTTGTTGAAGAATTTCGTTGCGCCAATGACTTAGTAAAGTAATAGCAGTTTGAAGTAAGGATAGATATGAAGGGTTGATGCTGAGGGATGATGAAAACAAAAGGTGTTTGAACTATAGAATTGAATGGCATATAAAAATCAAAATGCATCTGAGAAGGGGGACTTTTTGTTGCAATACCTTGAATCTATGTTGTAGAACAACTACCATAATGGGTGCCAGAAACCTCAAAGGGGTGTCCTTGTGTTGGGTAGAATGAGAGGAACAAGGTCAAGAGTGAGGAAAGCTTGAAGAGAAAAATTTGTAGTATATTCTTGCATCAAAATTTGTCTTCTTAAGTGGTTTTAAGTGAACCTGGCATCTGCTATTCAAAAATCAAGTTCAAAATATTTGAATCCAAGGGTCTGCAAGGTTTAGGTTTTCAAATGAAAGATTTGGTGTTATGTTGCATTGTTGCATTAAGTGGGAAAGTGGTTAACAACTCATATGGACTAAGTGAACTTTGAGAATTCTAACCTCAAAGCCATACCTCAAATAGATTTTGGATTTTTAGTGGTATGAATTGTTACTAGGCAACTAGAAGTACATTGCCAATAAGGAAATGTGTGATGAAGATTCACACATGTGTAGCATAATTCCAAAGTTGTGTGTACAAAAGTGGGTTATGTTAGAATAAATAGACATTAGTAGTATATCTCCTTGAATGTGGTATACACAAATCAAGTAATGGGATTAGTTGTAGCATTCCAAAAAATTTGACTATGTTAAATGTTTTTATACACCATTGTGTTTGTTCTTTTAATCTTCCCCTTTCTTTTGGTTTCACCATGACCTTCAACCATTTTGTAGGTTTATGTGAAAACTTATACCATATGGATGAACTTGACAACATGGATCAAATTTTCAACACAAAAAAATCATTAATCACATGGAAAAAACAAATCATGTTCATGAGATTAATTAAATATATGGCATTGCTGAAAATGTGTTATGCAAATCTAATTAATCATGCATGGGTGAAACTTTGATGACATTGATAAAATTGGGTCAATGGATGAAATCAACCACATAAATGTTATTGGCCATGTAGATGAATTCAACCATATGAATGTTGACAATTTTCATACATGAATGGAACTTACCATTTATTTCAATTCCATCCATTCTATTGAATTTTGTTCCATGCGATACTTCCTACCATCCATAAATTATCAAATTCGTTGATATGGTCAACTCTAATTGATGTTCACTTTCTACCATGTGTAATTTTGCTAATGTGTCAAATTTCATGAACATAGATTCATTCATGTGGATGATTCAATTTTGCATGACATCTTGATTTCATCCATGTTGTCAAAGTTCACCCATGTGTAATTAATATCATCTATACAACCAATTACATTTGTGTGATCTCAAATTCATCCATGAACACTCCTTCCAGCACTTTGGACATTACAAGCAATATTCCAACAAGATTTGAGATGCCATGAACAAGAATATGTAATTACAGTTTTTTTTGCAACAAAAGGTTCTTGAATGATTTCTTGAAATTGATCTATGAGGGAAATGTCTACGGTTCATATTTTTTTCCATATGACCAATTAAATTTATGATGCATTTCATTCATGCATAATAGAGTAACTTTGTATAGAAAAAATATTCTGAAGGTGAAAGCATAGTAAAGTAGATCGCAAATGTTCCTTGCAACATAAATGAAAAGTATCTAAGAAATACATTTTGATATAATGAATTTTAAAATATTATTTATTTCAAAGATTAATATGAACATTTTTTTCAACTTGGTTAAAACTTTAAATAAAGAGTACATGTTTAAAGTAGGTTTAAGTATATTCATGGGAATTCAAGCAAATGCCATAGTCTACTTTATAATCCTTAAGTAAATTATAAGTAGATAAAATATTACTTTTTTTAAAATTTGAATTAATGGGGGCCTAAAATGTACTTGTGGCTTTTCATATTTTTTACATTCTAATAAAAATGTATGTAGCTTATAGGATAAAAGTAGGTTTGAAAAAACATTTACTAATCAATTTCAAACCTACTTGTTACTTACTTTTATTATATTAATTTTTTTCAAATTTTATACTCAACTTATTATAAACCCAATGTAGGCATAGATGTTTTCAAAATGAAAAATAAAAAACTTTCCAATCTACTTTCTTGTGCTTTTGCAAAAAATTATCATATTTTAAGATGGGATTTTAGGCAGACTACTTTTTTGGCCTACTTTAACGTGCTTTCACCCCTAAATGATCAATTTCATTTATTCAACTAGTTATATGTTCCTTCTCACCTTGCCCTTTCATTACTTCTATGCAATTTTGCACACCGCATAGTTCATGGAGAAATTACAACAAAAAAAAAGTTTTTAATTGTTGATGGTTGAGTTTATACCCTCAACAACAAAACAATAAGAACTAATGCCTATCACCAACCTATTTTCCATCCTTCTACAATAGCAACATCCTATGTAGTGCAAAACCACACAAGGAATCACACTATCATCCACACAAAACTTGTGAAGGTTATGTCATCAAAAAGAGGAGGGGATAACCTAAACAAGAAACCCCTTGCATTTTATTCATAATAACAACATCAAACTTGTGATTATGGATGTAATTAACTTTGTATCACAACAATTACAAACAAGGTATTGCTCCTCTTCTAAACTATGTTCAAAATAAAAACAAAGGATTTCAAGGGATCAAAACTCTCATGGCTTCTTCTCAAGAACCCATTGGTCCTTTGGTAGTTTATAAATGAACACAAACTTAATGCACCCATGCCCTTTCCACCAAAATCACTCAAAAAAGGAGTTGGAAAAATAAACAAATTGGATTCTAAAAACCTAGCTCTTCCCATGGCACCCATAACAGATTTAAAATCCCTTTCTTTCCAAAACTCCCACAAGTCAGTAAGTACTCTCTTTCCCAAACTCAACCAAAATGGTAGGTTCCCTCAAAATTCCAAACAACACATAAATCCACAAACAAATCACATGGACTACTCTGAAATCTTTAAACATTGTCATCATCTCCCTTGAATCAGCCCCTATATCTAACATTACTTAAATCTTCTTTTTTCTTGAAAACTACAACATAACATAATGTATTTGCTTCAAGCTAAAAGAAATATTAACAAAAATGCATTCTTCCTTTCTGTTTTCACAAATACATTCTATCACATAGACTTTTGCTTTCTAACAGCAATTGAAAGTGAACACTTAACTTGCTTTTAAAAACCCAAACTCCCCTATTTACAGTCCATTATCAGCTTTCACTTGCCTCCATCCAATCTCTAGTACCAACCAATCTTCAACTACGTGATCTGCATTATTCATGCAAGAGCCAACCCAATTGTAACAACAAACCTGTTCCATCACCCAAACCAACTCAAAAATTCATCTCCATAGAATTATAAACTTCAAACACCATAAACCTGCAAATATACAAAATACGCCCAAACACAAAAATGAACAATAGACATTAGACTTTCAATGCCCTCACAAATTCATGATAAATAACTTTCTTGTATCTTGGCCTCTTCTACCATCATGAATTAGGGTTGCTTCTTTCCTTTCATCCACATCCACATATTCACAGAAAATATTTGAAACTAGCTTTGTGTCAGAAGTATTTAACGTCTTTCCATAGAATCTCCTTGAAAGAATACATGAGAATGGAGTAGCCATAATCATATGTAGTCCAAAAGATAGGAAATTTGGTAGAGTACCTACTACCAATCACCACATGGCACTTATTATTGTTAAAGTGCTAGATCAAAAAAATAAAAATACAATTGCACCATATTTCCAAAATTTAAGGAATAATTAACCTCACACCTCCCATTGTAATATCACAACTTATATATATACCTTTACAATCCTCAATGCACAAATGACCAAAACCTCAAGGAAAACATTTTATGTTAAAACTTGACTATACATAAAAGAAGATTGTTGATTGGGGGGGGGTATTATGTGAAGGAAAATTAAAATTTCTCACCTTATTATTATTTAATTCTTTAAATGTTCACATTTTAAAGTCTCTCAAATTTAATTTAATTTATATTTGCACTAATTTTTGGTATCATATATTTGTTTGAATTTTTAATTTTAGTTGAAGCTATCCATGAAGGATGATGAGGGATTCGTAATATATTCACATGCTTGAATACAACCATTTCGCATAAAGACAATAATAGAGATGACCTAATGTCAGGGTGTTAAAAAAAATCATGAGCAACATTCAGTAACTCATCTAAGCTATTGCTATAGCTCCTTCATGACATTACTTTCCTCCCTTTTTCTCAAAAATTAAAATTAAACTCAAAACTTTAAGAATTATAAACCTTTTCAAACTTTGAGTCACAAAATATTAATTGAACCTACTAATAATTAAAACATAAGTCCCTTATACACATGTGCCATATTTTTTCTAATTTTCTAAATACATAGAATTAATGGATGCCTTATATTAATTATATTTTGATTTTGAAAATAAAAATATGATTTTATTATTAAGTCAATTGATTTTTAAAATTTATATATGGGGCCCTATATTTTTACTCACATAGTTTTCCAATTTCGAAAAGATTGTTCTCCCTTGGACTAAAATAGTCGCAAGTGGGAGGACCTCTAATCACATAACCATCCAATAGTCATGCAATTTAATGTCAACATTTTAAAATTTTAGCTTGGTAGACTTGTAAGGAACTTGAAGCTGAATTTTTTGGTAAAAAAAAGTAAAAATTGTTTGAGGAATAGAAAATCCCCACCATTGAAAGCACAAGTATATCAATTATGAACACCTTTCAGATTTTCACATTTTTGGAGAATGTGACCAAGTTACCATGCTTCATTGACAATAAAAATTCTAGGATAAATAGAAGGCATCCATATGAGGTTGGTGAAATACAAATTGCTCCATGTAGACTTAGGATGAGGGAGAAATGAATGGTCAAAGATGCACCTCCAATAGGCATCTACACACAATTAAAGAAAGGCTTGAAATTTTGTGACAATTTTCAAGCAAGTTGATTATTCCTAGCCCCTCCCATGTTCCATTGCATGTAGCATGGGCAAATAGCAAAGCCCTAAACCTTAAGCCCTAAATGAATGTCATGTCTCCTAGAACATAGGCATCTCTATTTTTGGTTCAGAGTCTAGGTAGTAGTAGGGAGGCAATGGACCATATTGGTTCATTTTGATGTCTAAGCAGTAAATTTTTGAAATTGAAATGACTCAAACCAACATTTGTTGGCCAATTTTCATCACTTGGCAACAAATAAATAAATTAGTGTGACTCCTACATAGGATTTTGGTGGAAAAAATGTGCCAAAATCCCTGAAATGTTTCTAACATCTCCATGTTTAGACAATAGGATATTCTCATAGGTCGCCAAAATATACAAGAATTTTTATTTTTTCTAGTTTCTTTTCTGAAACATTGTTATTTTCAAAGATTTTGGTATTTTATTTATTTTGAAAGTTTGCTTGTATGTGGCCTTCTTTAAAGATTAATAACAAATTTTCTCTTAAAATTGATAGAAACAAAAGACAACATGTAGTGTCCATAAAGGGCATGTCAAATGTAAGTTAAAATAGCAATATCTTTATAATGGGGTTAATTTTCCTTAGTGAAAAGATGGACACTTTTTGTCAAGAGGTGTGCAAATGAGAAAAAGACAATGTTTATTCTTTTGTGAATGCAAAATGGAAAAGATATAAAATGCAAGATGTTTTTTTGTGTTTTTCTTTTTTAAACGTAATAGCACATTGGCCAATAAGAAGCATTGAAAGTAGGATCTTGTTGTTAGTTTTGGCTTGTGCAATTGGGTGCCAAACATTTATATTTGCATTGATTATCTTAAGGATATGCCCTTGGAAAATGTGTTAGATTTTATCTATATACCATACCTATAACTAGTGTTCAACACAAATTAATTCATGAAGGCTTTGTCAAAAAAAATTATTGTTCTTTGCCAAAATCCATGGGGATTGAACCCTCATCCTCTTCAAGGCTTTCCACTACCCCAACAAATGGGATTATATTACATATGCAAAACATATGGATCATTTTTTATACTTATTCCTTAATTATAGGAATTTTGAAATATTAACATTGGGATTGTAGAATCTAATAATTCAAATAAATAAATATTTTGGTGTCACACTACTAAACATAAATCATAGGTACAATACATCATATAATGATTTTTAATATATTTCTAAAAAGAAAAAAAATTGCATTTTGGAATCTATGGATATCAAAATTCATATGCCTTCCAAGCTTTCACTTCTAATCCCTACTTGTTTGTTACTTTCACATAAAGTTTCATTTCAAAACTTTGGCTTGATATTAAATGTATTTGCCACAACTTCCTTCATAATTTATCATGGCCACATCTATTGAAATCTAATGTTGAATTTAAATACACTTCATACACATGTGTTTGTTGACTAAACTTAATTGCATAATGCATGCTTTGAACATTTATAAGTACTACCCTATCCATGTAGATCACATAAAAACACAAAAATAATCTCACATTATTGTTTCATATTATGCATGCACTATCAAATTGTCATAATTCATTTGTCAATGAATAGTGTGGAGTTTCGATGTCATGTGGGTTTGTAATGTGAAATAGGATTACAATGAAGTTTGATGCATGTTTACTCTACATTTATACCTTTTAATAAAACAGTTTTACAATTGTTGTTGAAAGTAGAAGATAGGTAATGTGATTTGATTGCATTTAATAGTAATATTATTGTAAAATCAACAAGGAGAATTGATTTTACAATGTGCAATGAAAGCAATTCTAGCAAGGTGAAGGTTTATATGCATGCATGGAATTGCTTTGGAGTACATTAACTAATTAAGAAAGAAAAAGTATAGAACATTACAAGAAATTGTGTCTTTTATAATGTCTACTATGCTTTAATTTTAGTTGAAATGGACACTTGAACAAGTTGATGTTGCAATGAAAAACAAGTCCTTTCCAATAGGTATAAACTAGCATGTTAATCATTTGAGGCATGATGCAATGATTAATTGTATTGATCATGTCATGTTCATTTTGATTGAAAACTAGTAATATAGTGCTTGCCAATGTGGTTCATATGTTATAACTAAGAACTAGCATAAATGTTAGAGTTGATATTGATCAATAGATTTCATAAATCATTACTATGAATTTAAAACTATTTATTAAAATTTTACGACTAGCCAATGAGGTTGCTTATAAAGGATGTAAGATGTAGAAATGATTTCAAAAGCCATTAGCCATCTAAGCTCATAAAAACAAAATAAGAAATTTGAAAAATGGAATATATTTTTAAAAGGATTTAAACATTAACTTTATAATATAGTCCGTTTAAATCTTACATGAATTCCACTTGCATGGCATTGGAAAAAATAGCATTGGTCATCTAAAGGTTTTGTATAAAAGTCATTAAATACATGACATGATAGAATTGAGAAAAAGAGCCAATATTTACTACAAATGTACATGTAAGTCAAGGAACCCCTGCCATTAATTAATTCCAAAGGTATTATATAGATTAATTTGAAACCCAGACTCAGTTGGTCACAATGCAACAAAATAAGAAAAAAATCAACTCCATTTAAATGACATGCCATCAAATTAACTGTTTAAAATCATTATTTTTCTTGTCATTGTTTGGTTGAAAAGAATTCCAAGCAATGAAAACCCCGTTCAAACTGGGTGTTTAGTTTGAGGTTGTCAAATTGTGGGAAAACACATTGTTTAGTAAAGAAACAAGTTATGAATAACTAATAGAAAATACACGTGTTGATATTCAATACATTGAGTCTAAAAATGAACTTGTGATGGTATGAGTTTCAAATGTTGATTGATATAATAATGTTGACACAAGATGGTCAACTTCAACATATTGGTTCAATTATCAAGAGGAACATTAAATTGGATCAGCAAGAAACAAAGGTTAGTAGCTCTATCAAGTCTAAAGTTTGAGTGCTTGGCATTAACAAATGCATCTTCTAGAGTTGTATAATTGAGAAAATTATTTGTGTACATCTAAGGTTTGCTCAATTAATTGAAGCCCATTATTATATTTGTAAAAAATTAAAATGCAATTTTTTTATAGAGAATTTAAATATCATGAACATATAAGGGGCAAACACAGAAATATTCAATATCACTACTAGATTTTTTTTTTCCAAATTTTTCAAGTAGGTCCATTAGCAAGGATCCCCAACATTAATTAATATTAAATGGTGATTGTCATAGGTGGGTTATAACATTTTTACAAAAGTGTTGCTACAAGTGGTAGCCTAGGAATTGCCCATGCCTAGATGTGACTAATTTAATTATTTTTATTTCAAAAAAAAGATCAAAAAATCTTTTTAAATCACAAAAAAAATTGTGTTTTACTTCAATTTTTGAAAACAAACTCACCAAATTGTGAAAATTTGAAAATAAAATAAAATGGTCACTACATTTGAGAAAAGATAAAAGGCAAGAATTTCTTCAAATGGTACTATTAAAAATCACTTTATGAAAATCAAAGAAAAGTTAGACCCAATTTTAAGTGTCTTTTTTTTTAATTTGTTTATTTGTCTATTGGCTTGCACCATTTGAGCTATATCTTCCCCACCTATGAAAAATCCTAAATAATTAAACATCTATTCTATGTATTAGCATTTTTTTAAAATGAATTCTTATCCCATTCTTCACCTTTTTACCTTTAAGTGTCCAGGTACATTTACACACTTCTTCTTTTTTCTTGGTTATCTAGTCAAGTCAAGTCAAGGGGAATGGCCCAATTGATCATTAAAGCAATAAAAAATGGGAATTTAACTGTTGTTTGTGTTCTTAACGTTAATGGCCTTTGAAGACTCCCTATTCTTGAGCTTTAAAAATTGACAATCAAACAATAATTGCCTCAATCAAATATCTATTGAAGAAACCAAACAAAAGGCATTTGAGGCCAAGCAAAAAACCAAGAAAGTACATCCCTCTTATGTTCATAGCCAAAAGAACTTCTCAAGTGACATTCATGCAGCCTTTTCTTTTTGCATTCATTGTGCACATCAAAATTTGTCCAATCCAATTTTCAAATATTACAAGACTTCCAAATTCCACTCATACAATTTCCAACAAAAAGTGTTCAATTTTGTGCTACATATAAGGGATGAGGCATTCTCAAAATAAGGGCCCATTGCCCAAGGTGATAGTCAAGGGTGGGCCCCATATGTGGCACATCCCTTAGGCCTAATTACCTAGCATAAGGCCCCATGGCTGGATTCTCCAACATGGATGATGAAAATTCATTGATAGCATGGTGGGTTCATAGTTCTTACACACATATGGAGGGAAATTACAAAACATAATTTCCCTTCATATACACATATAAGAACATGCCATAGAGAGGCATGAAGTACATTGCATCAAATAAGGTGCCTAGCATTTACACACTAGCCAATTTCCAAGAGCGCTATACCTATGGTCACAAATGTTAAATCTTGACGCAAGTGGGTATGATAACATGGATGGAATGGGTAGGGGTGGGGCATGGCCTATAGACTACCATAGGAGCTAGGTTGGTTCAACATCAAGGTGCCCATTTATTTTTGTTTTCAGTTATGTTTTGCAGTAAAAATAATAAGTATTACTATTCACCACTATACAAAATAATGACGATATTGTGCTTGAGAGTTTCATTCAAATTTTTGGCATGACAATCACATATTTTTCAGAATTTTTGTCATTTCCAAAAAGTAATAATCAGTGCCTAACCGGCCGAGGTACTATGGTAGGAATTAGTTACCTTGAGCCTGGCTCAGAACAAGTAAATGAATCAAATAGTCATGAAAGATTTTTAGGTTGGGTGTTTTCAAAATGCATAATTGACATACAATTGGGTAACGAGATAGATACATTTTCAAGTCCTGAGGGTTGAGTTTCTGCAAAACCTAACCTGAACCTGAATTTCTCCAATTGGATAAGTTTTGCTTGTATGGAATTCA
>Ga0209611_10007636_pt1 | contig 17252 bp, 9 predicted proteins | sample S1TSphgellanicum_3_FD_187693 | JGI IMG/M metagenome (GOLD analysis project Ga0209611, IMG submission 187693) | Host-associated microbial communities from peat moss isolated from Minnesota, USA - S1T2_Fc - Sphagnum magellanicum MG (SPAdes) (version 2) | ecosystem: Host-associated > Plants > Peat...
CGCTCTCGGACTGTATATACAATCCATGAATGACATCCAAGCATTTTTCCTCAGAAACATCTGTGTGCAGTGTGTGACCAGAGCTGTGCATTGTGTTGAGTGAATGCATTGCTGGGTCTGTCAGTCTTGAAGTTGCAAGTGGATCAGTGAGCGATGGCAGGAAGGTAGTCCGAGTCAAGAGAGGCTACGTGTCTATGCAATTGCGGTGGATTGATAGATTGTGAGAGCTAGGGTCCGTGGGAGGTCGCGTCATTGCTGCGGGTTTTCTGGATCCTCCTTTTTGGTTACATCTTCTCTTGAAAAAGTTCGAAGGGCCTTTTTTTATCTTTGTTTTTGGATGACTATAATGTAATTTTTGCACTTTGAAGCTCTTTGAATGAAGTGAGTTTGTTTTTGCTCAAATTTTTGTTTTGCAAAGTGTGTGGGAGTTATATTTCCTACTCAATGTTTTTTATTGTTAGCTTGGGATATGCAACAAAATTTATTGTGTTATTTACTTGTTTTTCTTAAAAGAAAGTGGCAGGCTATTTGCCTAACTATTTTCCACCTGTTTTAAAGTAACTATTTGTCAATAAACACTAGCAGATTTGAGGTGTTCAAGTTTGTATTGATTTTCAATTGAAACACCCAAGAATTGGCTAGGTGGGCCTAATAATGACATTTAGTTGAATGTAGTTGTAAATAAAGTGGTCACATTTTAACAAATTTTTTTTATTAAAAACCATTGAAGATCATCAAAATGTGGAATGTTTCTTACATTTTGATTGAATGTAAAATAAATAAATAATGGGTGTTGAATTAATATTCTAAAAATTAATTAAATATTTCACAATGAATTATTGAATTAACACATGTATTATGTTATTAATTTGTTAATAGGTTATCATATTATTGTTAAAATCTTAATGCAAAGACACTTTGAAGAAACCTCCATGTTTGAATAGAGGTATACTTATTAAAAATTGAATGTATAAAATACATCAATTATTTATTTTCAAGTCATTAATGAAAGCGTGTTAGTGTTAGTGTGTTCAAACCCAAATTATATGAATGATGCATTTGAACTTTCGATTGGGGGTGTACATACATAAAATACACATTTTAATTAATGTGTTACTTTTTGGTTTTAAATTTTAAATTGTTGTGAAATTTTTGATTTTTTGGTTACTAATGCAATGATTTTTCAAAAAAAGTTACTAATAATTTAGAAAATGAAAAATTGAAAAAATAATCACCACATTTGGACTCAAACTTTAGTTTGGTAACATATTTTATAATATATATTTTAATAACCTATATTGAACTAAAACTTGTTCTTTACTATCACTAAATCACAATTTGTGCACACATCATTACATCAATTTTTGAAAATCATGTTCCAAACATCAAGTTATCAAACTTTATAGTGGTCAACCTATCAACAATGGAGAAAATGCATTTGGTCTCAATTTCCAAGATTCCAAAAAAATTCTTGCATTAGAAACCCAAAATTAGGGAATTAGGATTCATGTTTCTTTTGTCAAGAAAGAAATTTTTTCATATATTCCTTTGAAACCATAGTTTGTCAAAACAAGGATAACTTAGATTTCAACAAATCCTTATTGGTTTCCTTAATGGATGCAAAAAATTACACAATGAACCATTTGCAACAAGTGGTTATGGAGGAGTGGTATTTGCTGATTAGGGTTACTTAGGACTTGAACACTGTAACCAACATGGGAATAATTATCCAATACAACTTGAGCTTAATCCTTCCCAATTAGGTTTGTCACACATTTCAAGCTCTTGAATATATTGTCCAACATGAGCACCAACATGTTGTGGGCCATCTATGTATTGAACATAACACAAAAAGAAAAGATGACATGGAACCATCTTAGCATATACAATTTGTAACTTCCATCAAACTCCCCACAAATCATAAACAAAATAATTGTTTGGCTCATGAATCATATTCAGCTTTAAATTTTAAACAGATGGAAATTGTGACGTCTAGGGCATCATATAATTCGTACACATTGATTTGATTTAGAACACACTACTTATAACTATATGGTTGAAAATGTTAATCATTGCTTGAACAATAACCTAAGTTACTCCAAAAGGCATTCAAGCTTAAAAATGGAGCAAGTGCCACCTGTGGCAATTTATGAATGCATACACATATTCCATTATCTCCTAAAAAAACATGAATTTTGAAACAAACCTTCACAATGTCATAATGTGTTTTTTGTGATTAAGACATTTAATGATTGTCTTAGTTTTAGTCATGTAGTCATATGTTGTTAATCATGATACCTTTGATCATCATTATGATTATGTTGTAATGGGATTATAATTACATGATTACACCTATATATACCTAGTTTATAGGCGAAACTAGGCTAGGTTACATACTACCTAGCAATTAATGTTGGCATGGTCTAGGTTTTTAGTTTAAGTTTAGGGTTAGATCAAGGTACCTAACCTGATGGGTTTCAATGGGAGAAAAGCCTAGAACCTTACCCTCCTACCTACCTATTTAAGTAGATTTGTAAAAACATTCAAAACATTCATATATTATATGTTGACAAAAGATCACACCATTTGAAAGTGTAGTTCATTGGTTAAGGATTTTATTTTCATCATGGAAGTAAAAAGTTCAAGTGTTCATACTTGCAACTTAAAATAGGTTACCTAGGTGGGCCTAGAATTTTGAGCCTTAGGTTGTGTAAGCTAACTTAGGTGGGCTTAGAATACTAAGCCTTAGGCTATTTAAGTGGACCTAGAATTTTGAACCTTAGGTTGTGTAAGCTAACTTAGGTGGGCTTAAAATATTAAGCCTTAAGCTACGTAGGTGGGCTTAGAATACTAAACCTTAGGTTGTTTTGGTAGGCGTAGCCCACCTAGCCCTAGGGTAGGCTAAGTGCCATTTAGGTTTTTAGCCTTCCATCATGTGCCACATAAGGTACCTAGGCCATGAGACCTAGGCTAAATTACATTATGAGAAAAAGGGGTGTTTTACAACTAGCCTTGTAATTTAATTTTTGAATTGCATCAGACATTTGTAATTAACTATATTTATACGTCATAAGTGGTAATGGACAAGTTGCATGAGGTACAAAGTTGCGATTCACCATATATATAGTGCAATTCATTGCATTTCAATTGCAATTTTATTGAAACAACTCATTTTCAATACTATGCAATTCCATTATAACTACACCCATGATGTCATACTAATGTCATTAACATGTCATCCATCCACTAAAATCTGACATGTGGCACTATGAAAATTTTTGGACATAAAAATTATTTTCTTTTTGAAATATTGATCTCCATTGTCCATTGTGATTGTTGATGATGGTCCAAAATTGCGACATGTGACACAATAAAATTTTCCACATGGCATATTAATTATATTTTGGAATATATATATATATATATATATATAGTAGCTAGGTAGGTCATACATAACCATAAGTAGGTAGGTAGGTTGGTAGGTCTTAGGACCTATATACCTATGTATTTATCTAAGACCTACCTATCTACCTACCTACTTAATTATTTACCTAGGTTGGTAAGTAGGTAAGGAAACACAAGACTAAGTGAACTCAAGAATAATCATGAAAAAATATTTTTTTTATTTTATGTTTTGCCTTTAAGGCTAAACTTTTATAAGCTCATTTCAGCATGGCACATGTATTTTAATGTGAAAATGCAAGAAAAAACACCTCCCTTATATAGTTTGTGAAATGAGATCTTGAAGACAAAACATATGGGTTAAATCTTTTAATTTCACCCTAATTGCAATTGAGTTGCAACTACAAAAAAAAATCCCACATGTTTTGTGTTTGATTTTAATTTTGTAATTAATCTGAATTTTATAACTAATCATTTTACATAATTATTTGAAATTTAATTATTTGAATTGAATGTATGATAATTAATTATCTATATTTAATATTTTAATTAATTGATATAATTCAAATAATTAGTTAGTTAATTCAATTAACCAATTATCAGAATAAGTATGAAACAATTAATGAAATTTAAATAATTCTAATTAGTTTGTGAATTTAGATAATTAATTATCCACTTTTAGATATCTATTATTTATTATCTGAATTAACTAGAAAATAATTATTTAATTTGATTTATGAATAATTATTTAATTATTTGAATAAGAATTAATAATTAATAATTTATTTTTAGAAAATCATTATGAGATATTAAATATTAAACAGGAATTGGAGTAGAAGACATCAAGATATATAAATACATATCCATATGTATTCCCTTATTGAATATTTAATAAAATATAAACATTGCTTTTAATTTCAATTCAAAAATAGATTTTCACCTTCCATGAAATTCTATGGTTTGATATGCATGTATGCCAACATGGTGTTGTGAATTGTAATGTAGTGGAATATTATTAATACAACAATTGAACACCAATCACAAAAAATAAGACTACAATATTTACTATAGTATTTTAAATTTATTTAATTATGCAAAAAAATCTGAATTAATTAATTTCATAAAATTTCTGAATTAAATTTATTAATTTATATTAATGTTTAATTAATTAATCTATTTTTAGTTCATAGTAATTAAATAAATTAAGCAATAATTTAATATTCAATATTAGTAATTTTTTAAAAAATATTATATATATAATATGCCATAAGATGCAACCTTTATGGGTGCCAAGGAACTATTCAAAAAAGAATTGGCTATTATTAATTCTACACGTGGTCATGTAGCTTTAAAAAATTCTAGGTGTATAAACTTGAATACCTTGATGTACCTCCAATATAAATATTATAAATATAGTTTATGTAATAATGGGATCCCATTTGAGGTCTACAAATTCACACTTTATATGAATAGTGAATTGATAATACTTTATTAATGGCAAAATAGTGACACCATAATGACCATCCAATTGTAAAACAGTGCCAATATTGTGGCCTCATAGTGGCACATATATATGTAACAACTAGTGGCATCTAGGTGGCCACATAGTGGCATAGTTGTGGCACAATAGTGGCCACTTAGTGGTGACATAGTGACGAACCAACTACACGAACAAACTTTATAGTTGAAAACCAGTTACAAAGTTTATACCTCATGGATGGTGGGAATGCAAACACATGGTATAATCACATGTATGAAGGTTATATTCTAGTTGCAAAAAAGTTGTTCAATGTGTAGCTCATTTTTAACAATCCTAACTTAGTTGCACATTACAACTATAATGCAATTCCTTAAAAAGCCAAACATAGTTGATTACATGTGTAAATATGATGCATATATATTATCGTATACAAAACACATTTAAAACTATGATGCAACTATCAAAGAGATAGCTTATTTTTCAATGTGGAAATTTATTTATTAAGTCATCATATTTATAAAGTGTAATTGCATAGGAGTTGCACTTTGGAAAACGTTGTACAGTTGTACTTGAGTGTTTTTTGAATTTTAGTTGTAGGGTTGTTTGGTCTTTGCGGACATGATTTCTCATAATGCTAGTTGCCATGTAAGTTACTTAGTCCAAAACTTAACCTAGGTGGCACTTAGGCTACTTAACCCGAGGCTAGGCTAGGTGTCACCTTGGTTGTTTAACCTTAAACATAGGCTATTTAGCCCTACATTAGACACCACATAAACTATCTAACCTTTTAAGTTTAACATGTACATGTTTTAGGTTATCTAAACCTAGGTCAAGCCTAGGTGGCCTAGGGTATCTAGCTTTAGGTTGTGTTGGATATGTGGCATCATGTGAATACCTTTACAATTGCCACGTATGCACAAAACATGGGTAAAAGAAAATTGTATTTCACATATAATCCATTTTATCCAATGGCCAAAATTGTATATATGTTTATAATTATAATTGCATGATTAAATGGCCTATGTGATGTGTCCCATCCAATTGTGTAACCATGTAACTATATATTTATTATTTGAATATGGATTTAATCATGGATGAAGTTGGGGCCTAGTTGTGGAATACACGTTTTGGCATTGTGTTAGTTTTAACTATAGGTGTTTTAAATTTTTGTGGAGGCAAATTAAGTTCAATGTAGCCTTCCCACTCTTGCTTCCTTTTTCTTGATTTCTTAGTCCATGTGATGGTCTTTTGAAAGGTATATTATGTTATTTCAAGGATACCTCCTTCATGCTTTGGCAAATTATATTATCATTTGTAGCATACTAGCACACTTTGGACATCACATGTCCAATGCACACATATGAATACAATTTTTTCAACTAAAACACATCACATGAAACAACTTGAGACAAGGCAACATTCAAATTAAGTAGCCAAGTTCTTGCTTTCATTTTTCACATAAATAATGACCTTGCCTTTCAATTAGAACTCAACCATAAAATGTTTCATTATTTTTGCTATGAATATTCCATTGATTTCTAATGCTTCAAATAATCCAATTGTAGCATGGCAAGGAATTCAATCATGGTTTAGAAAGTTCAAGATTAGAGCAAATGTGTCAAATCATGTTCAAAACATCCACCATCGAAGATCACCTGAACTACCTCACATTATGCCATGGTAAGAACATAATGATCCATAATATTTAAACACATGAAAATGATGTATTCATTGACAAGTTGTTTTTGAATAAGGAAACAAATTTTACCATTTGTCAAGGGTACAAGAATCATGGAGACAAATGATGAAAAGACAAACCTAAGTCTAAATCCAAACATAGAACATAGAAGCCAAAACAATATCACAAAAGACTAAAAATAAGAACATGAAACGTGTAAACAAAAGTGTAAACAATTTTTTTTTCTGAAAGTATGAAAACGTATATACAAAAGGAATAGAACAAGGTTATAGATCACGATCATACCTCAAATTAATGTTGAACAAATTGAACATAATGGAGGCTTGTACATTTATTTATACCCATTTCGAAATTTGACTACAAAATTTTCCATGGAGGTTTCCATATGCCCACCAACCACATGGTACCTTGGTAGCTTTGGCACAAATTAAATCATTTTTAATTTTGTCAAAATTTTCAAAAAAAAACTTATTATGCCAAATTCAAAATTTATATTAGATTTGAACCTTGACCCTCTCTAGTTTGATATAAGTTCATGAAGACAATCCAACCAAAAAGGCAATTGAAAACTTTTAGTAGTGGAGGTAGTTTTATTATACTTATTTTGTACATGTCAAAATTTTATCAAAACTAAGCTGCCAAATTAAAATTCTCCAATTATATTAATTTTTCGATAGGTTATTACCAAATCTACCAATGTACTATGGTATTGATAAAAAAAATGCCCACATAATAGTAGTGGGGTGATGTATAACCCACAGATTTTCATTTGTCTCTAGTTGCTAGAGTAGCATTTTCTAGATACCACCTTGGCAAAAAAATGATATTTTCATGAATTTTAGAACATTATGACACAAATTTTTTTGTAAGCCCTACTTCTATTTTTAAGATTTCAACATCCCACAAATCATTAATGCTTGGTAGCTTGCCTTTAGGTCTCGCCTTTCACAACTCCATAGAAAAATCAATGCATGTAGCAAAAATCTAGACACTATCCTTTCACCACCTTTTCCTTTCCTTCAAAATACGACTTAAGACTCAAACATTAACATATAAAGGATCACCAAAGTAGTAAAGGAAGACCACAACAATGACACCAATCATTAGATGAACATGATGACAAACACATAAATCAATATTAAGTTCAAATTCTAATTAATGACATCTAGACAAACCTTGGATTCAAAAGCTTAAACTTTTTAGATTTTGAAATTCACTAGCCTTAACTCTTCCCAAGCTCACATTGAACAATCACCTATTAAACAATGTTAAGAAAAAAACATGTATTTAATCCACATTATGTAATTTCCAAGTTCTAGATATGCACCACATCACTAATCTTGAAGTACTACCACCCTCCTTAAGCGGAGTGCATTCATTTCCCATCATGTTCAAGAAAACCTTAAGATCTTAAGCTTGCATTTGGAATCCTAAAGATGCATTATGTACACTCTATTGATATTGGGGAAGCAACCTTGAGAAGCAAGTGTAGGTAAACCTTAGGTTGCCATTAACTTGCCTATCAATTATAATAGGCACACAATTGTTACCTTGCACATATGGTATGAGTCAAGGTAAACCAATTGTTCCATACAAGGTCAACCAAGTCTCAAATACAATATTTTGAACAACATGACTCGACTGGTGGGTGAAAATCCTTTAAGGTGTACCACATAGGAGGAAAAGGGTCTAGTCCTTACTACAGTCCCTTTTTACCTTATATTTTAATCCCCATAAAAAATAATGAATCAAAAGTTGTCAAAAATTTCAGAAGGATTATATTTTAGAATATTAAAATTCTAGATTCCATCATAATCATTCATAAATGTGTCTTTACATGGTAAAAAAGGACTAGGTAAAAAAGACAAAAAAGGGTGATGTTGTGACAATATTTTGGTATACTTTAAAGAATTTGCATTTTAGTAGGATATCTACATGCTACAATTGATATCCTAGCTGATACCCCAAATTCAACATATAAACCCATTCAACATTGTTGCTAACCTAATGTCAAAAAATTGAAAACAAAAAAAAAACAACAAAAATTCTAATCAAGACATTTGTTATTCAAATTATACAATGTGGATCCATTTTTCCTCCAAGGATGTGAATGCTTTAAATATTCACAAAATAACTTGGACCAAGTTTATATAATATTTTTTAAAGCTCTAAGAGAAATTTCACAATGTATTTTGAAGGCACCTCATATTTGTCAAAATTCTTTTTTTGAAAGAGGAGGGACCTTACACCCATTCTAGGAGTGTCCCACTTAATTAGAAGAAGTGGAAGAAGTTAGAACCTTCCACTTCATATGCCTTGTGATCCTTGTCTATTTAGATTCTTGATAATGTTCACCTTTTTTAATTAATAAATAAATAAAGGAAAAACACCCAACAAGGGAACAAGAGAAGAAAAATGAAAGGATTGAAATCCAAACAAAAGACCACACCCAAAAATGTAGAACACATAATGGGGAGCCCTAAGAGGAGAAAACACGAAACCTAGGACCTAAACCCATCACTAGTAGTAGAAGCAAGTCATGCAAGGAAATGGGTGAAAGTACACCAAGCCTAAAAGAGGTTTTTTTTGTTGCCATAACTACTTTCGACACAAGATAGTGGCAACCTAACTCTTTGAAAAGTCACTTACATTTCTACCTATAAAATGAACATATGATTGAAAGAAAAGGACCTTTAGAGCCCTTTGTTGACCATGTCATATTGGCACATTGATGAAAGAAGTCGTTCACCTAATTGGTGTAAACATCCAAATATTTTTATTGTTAAAGGGATGAAATCATCCTTAGGGTGTCGATTACAATATGACATAATGTTTGCTTGAGCTACAATTGTCACAACCATTCCTTGGGAAAAAGTGGCTTGTGAAACAAGATCTGCATGAGTTGGGTCAACAATGACTATGTCTGCCAAAGTGTGAATACCATCTGCTATAAGCACAATATCCATTTGTCACCATGATGACTAGGGGATGATGTTAGGAGAACATGTGTTTGCTCATGCAAAACATGGAGCCCGACATCCCTAGCCATGGAGGTGAAAGAATCTTGGACTGCATCATGGGTGTAGTCATGGTAACACGTACCATAAAAAGTGTAACGCCTCCTCGGTTTTGAAGCTTTTTGGGGTAAAAAATTAATCTATTATTGAATATGTCAATTTTTCTTCACAAACATGTTAAAAATGTATTGTTATAACACCTTGCAAAAATAAAATGAAACCATGAATGATAAAGGGTCCAAAAGTACACATTAAGCATTGTAACGTTGTTTTGAGTGTTCAATTTATTAACTTTTGGATGAGAAAGCAAGAAAGTTGAATGTATATTGATGAAAAAATTTAATAAGCATCCAACACAAAATTGATGGTCTGCATGAGTCTCAAATTAAAGTAGAAAATTGTAATCATCCATCCTAGGGAATAGGGTTTCGTGAACTTTTTATTCACCATCACTTAGATTTAGCAAGTTTTCATCATGATAGTGGTTTGAGTGTCAAGGGTTCTTGGAAACGGGGTTGGAATGATAATGGTCAACTTAATGAATTTCAAGGTCCTTTGAACATTCAAGTGATAAGACAATAATAGAGGTGTAAAGGTAGGAGCTTAGAGTTTTGAGAAGGTTTAGGATTGAGAGTGTTAAAAAAACACACTTGAAGGAAAATGGACAAATGGACTTGAGCATTGAGCATTGCATTCTCAATGGGGGCTTACGAATTGCTTAGGTGGGAGTTTTGCAAATATGGAGCTAGTTTCAAGAGCATGGGTAGGAATTTTGTAGGATCACTGAAGTTGTCTCAAAGCACATTGAAGCTTACAAATAGGAAATATTGGAAATAGTCCAATATTGGTCTTGAGAAGATTAGGGTTAACAAGTCAGTGTGGCAGTCCTTTGTGAAAGTAAGCTTTCTTAGGGAGGACAAAGATGGCAATGGCAAAAAGTTGATGTTGTTTGTGGCAACTCTAATGAGCCTTAGGAGACCGGCACAACAATGTTCAACTAGAAGTCGTATGCAAATATGCATTGGAGCTTCAGTTAATCAAGGTGTGTGCAAATTGTAGAAAAAACTTTCCTCCAATTATTTTTACATTTGGAATGCAATATGTTTTGGCTTTTTCATGCAATTAAGGTAATGCATAAAATAATCAATTGGCTTGATAATTGATTTGTGTCCAAGAAGAAAACTGATTGTGAAGGTTGATCCACCAAGTTTGTAAAGTGCATGATCAAGCAACTTGGAACTTGCCAGATTTTTCGATGCTTGACCATCATTTACTTGATTAGGTCATCATCCCCTCCAAGATGATGCAAAACAACAAATTTCAACTATGCTACCCAAATCTTCAAGCAATATGACTTTGTCAACATTTCTTTCATGGAAAATGCCCACATTCTCCATACATTTGTTGTAGGCACTCTTTTATTAACGAACTTTTTTTACAAAAGCTTAATAGTTTCTAGATTTTTTTATTTTGATTAATCATTAGGTTTCCTCAAATATATATATATGTATATATAATTGTACATGTTTTTAAGCATGGCCATGGTTTGTTGGTTCAATATGCTAGTATTAGAACTTTATATCTCTAATTTGTTTGTTAAATTTGCTAGTATTAGATATTCAAAGCTTTACATCTTTGGTATGCTTGTTCAATCTGTTGGTATTAGAGCTTTACATCGAATTAGTATACTTGTTCGATCTACATTAGTATCAAAGCTTTACATCTTTGGTTTGCTTGTTCAATATTTTGGTATTAGAGCTTTACATTGAGCTAGTTTACAACTTGTTCAATTTGCACTAATATTAGAGCTTTACATCTTTGGTCTACTTGTTCATCCCTTCATGTTATTGATGGTATTGAAAAGCTTTGATCATTTTGTCCTTCAGGTCATGTTTTTATTTGAATGATTTAAACACCATTGAGTCATTTAAAATAAATGGAATTAGATCTTAAACTCCATAGATATGTTTCTTCATATTAGTTCATTGTCATTGTTTTTGATGCTCACAACTTGATTTACAACATGAATATCCAAGTTTGGATATCCAAGCTAGAATCACCCTTGCTATGTTCTTGTTGCAAACATAGCAAAGGTGATTTGTAACAAGAATATGCTTTAGGGTTGATTTACAATAGAAACATGTAAACATATGTTGATCTGCAACATGAATATACAAACATTGTCAAGTTGGCCTTGACATTTTGTTATTATGATAAAAGCTTTAGGTTTGTTATTTTACACTTTCAAGCAAGGATCTAATTTGTGATTAGGTTTTGATTTGTTTTTCTTTTAATGGTCAATGTGCAAATTACAAGATTGATTCCATTTTGTCAAATTGCGATGATTTACATATTATTTCCATTGTATAAACTTCATGTACATTTAAAGTTTGGATCTAAATGTGGGATGGGTGGTGTTGTGATTGTCTTGATTAGTAGCAAGGAATGTTGAATGTGGATTGCATTTAGTTATTTCCATTTTGATATCAAGTGGTGGAAGGGTTACATAATTATTAAAACAACTTAATATTCTTATTGTTTGTACTTGAATGTGTTTGGGATGGGGCTGCAATTTCCTTGATCAAAAGTTAAAGTGGTCAATCTTTAGGTGCAAGATTTAGGCATTGCGGAGATCTTGCAATGAATGATACCACCTATAACCAAGTCTGGATTAACCATCAAAATGTTTTTTAATTTTTTTGCATTTGAGGTTGGTTATCATATATGGGTTAGTGAATTGAACTTTGAACCCTACACATTCACATTCCATAAAGTTCATTAAAAGAAAAATTAAAAAGAAAGCATTGAAGCCATTGGCTATATACATCTTTCAAGGTAACATGCAGTTCAAGTATATTCTTTGTTGAGGTGAAGCTTTGTTTAATTTGCTCACCTTTCATATTTGACAAACTTTTGATCTGTGTGTATAAGGGGGTTTGCTTACTTTTTAAATAGAACATGTTTTTTGCTTTATGGAAATTTGGTGTGTTATTGTGGTGTACAAATAAGACATTTAAGATGAATCATGATAATGCTTTAGGTTTGCAACTTGGGTTGTTGTTATAGAGTGGGAGTGAACTTGGAACCAAGGTTGTTGGATTCCATTACTATTTCCAAAAATGACCATTTATTAATTTAATGTCAACCTTGGCATTGTATATTGATTATAGGTTCTTGTTAAGTGTTATCATGGCAAATTTGTTTAGCAAATTAAGGGGCAGTCAAGGAGTTGAAGAATGTGAAGAGATGGCACAAGCTACTGAAGTTGAAATTCAACATGCGCAAAAGAAAAAAGATGTTACTCGAGAACCTATGAGGAGGTATAGAGCTTGAAAAACCACACTGGTTAGTATTGCTCAAGCATAATTGGATGATGTTATTGTAGAAGCACTAGTGGTAGGCCCTACAAACTTATGATAATATAGAAAATAACCCCAAAAGACAACGGTAGAGTTTTCAAGGAAGATGGCATTATACTCTATAGAACAAATGAGGGGATTGGATATTGTTTTGCAACAAACAACATTTGAAAAGTTCATGATGCATCCCCTTGTCAAAGATATGATTCATGAGTACTCAAACACCTTGATTCAATCAAATACAATTCAAAGATTTTGGGCAGTTTCAAATCTGGTTTAACAATTCATTTGCTTGGATTTCAAAATACACAACTTATCATTGGTAAGGACATTGTTTGCATTTTAGCAACTAACCAATTTGTTAGTAGTAGTAGGGGTGTTGTTAAATCATTGGGGGTAAACAAACGGAACATCAAGAGGGCAATGGGGAGGTGGGTTCAATTGGATACAATTCAAGATGCTTTTGGGTTCAACCTGAGACAAACAAAATGTTCAGATGCCACAAACAATGAAAGATGTCATTGTAGATTGGTGAAATAGAGAGAGAACAATATCTCCCAACAAAAAAGACATTGTGAAAAAGCAAATTGATGTCAAGTACTATGAGGAACATCCCAAACATTGCTTCCAAGTTTCATAACTAAGATAGATCACATTGCATTTTCAAAAAAAATTCTCATTTTTTGTAAGTCAAATTCTATCATTTGTCATTTTCCATGGATTTCATGTCAATGATGTTGTTTATAAAGGTTTCCATGATCATAGGCTTATTAATATTAAATAGCAAATGGAGTCCTTAATTGGAATTTTTTTTGTAATTTTCAATACTTCTAGTCTTGACTCCCTAATGTCTTGGTGGTTTAAGCAATTTGTACTCCCAGTGTCTACCTTGGGTCATGCTTTCCAAACCAGTCTAGTCCTTGTTGCTTGCCAAGTAGTTAGTAGTCCTTCATGTTTATTAGCTTTCCTTGGTTAAAAAATAAAATCCTTACATAAACATGGGTTTTCTTTCACCAAGCATATGAATTCTTATAATTAGGAGGGGTTCTCCTTGGCCAAGTAGATGAGTCCTTATAAGTAGGGGTTCTCCTTGGCCAAGTAGATGAATCCTTATAAGTAGTGGTTTTCCTTGGCCAAGAAATTGAATCCTTATACATCAATGGGTTTCCTTTGTAAAGTAATTGACTACTTATACACCATGAGTTCTCCTAAGCCAAACAATTGAGTCCTTAGTGCTTGTTTGAATCCTTGGTTAAACATATAGTAGTCCTAACAAAACACTCCATTTCTTGCCTAATAGTGGAGTCCTTGCAAACCTTACTTGATCCTTGCTTAAATAATAACAATCCGAACAAAGTAATGTGTTTCTTACTTAATCAGTGGGTCCTTTGTATATCTTGTTTGATTCATTCAAGTAGGTAGTCCAAGTGCTTACAAATTTATTTTCTTTTATTTGACCACTATGCAATTCTTAAGGTTTGGATAAGCACTTTAGGTCTATGGTTAGTCCTAGTGTTTGAAAATAGGCATAGATGTCTCATTGTGGGTTGAAGTTCTTTTCAAATGCAAGTAAGGTGACATAATTGATGGATTGAAAATGTGTTTGCAGTTGAATTCTTTACTTCTTTCAAAGCAAAATTTCCAAACATTCCTATAATGCTTACAATACTCCAAGCATTGAAGCCATGGTTCGTACGATGGTTGCAAGATTGGAACACCTACTATTGTCGATACCACATGGAGCTCAGGGAGCTTTTAAATAGATTTAATGACATGAACACACAAGGAAAGGGGATTCATGATACCTATAGTTGCAAATGTACTAAAGTTTGTGATGTTTAGCTAAACTTTACAAGTTGCAATTCAAACACATGTATTGTTGAGTTCCAAACATAGAAGGGGTTAACTAAATTATGGACATATATACTATGTCCCAAGCTTGCTCTAATTGAGTGGCACTCTAGAAAGTGTTTGATGGGTGACTGCAACAATTATGGAGTTCATACATTGAAGTTATGCCCATTAGAATTAGAGACTACTACAATCATCCATTGGTGGAGCATTGGATTTGAAGTTGTTGGGCATAATGAAGATGGTAGGGATAGGAAACTTTTTAAAGTGGAGTACCATAATACCCACCCAAGTGAGCTCTTTGCTTATTTGAAACCTTGCTTAAGAGCTTTTGTGTTCCATAACTTCATCTTTAGGTGGTAAGACAAGCGATTCAAATATTCCATTACCAATTTGCTTGAAGACATAATCCTTTCTTGTCTGGACTTTTTGGAAAACTACACATTGATGGTGCAAAAAGAGATACAAAACATGCATTGGCACAACTTTTAAATAAGCATTTTAATCCATATAACTTATAGGCAAAACCTTGAATTTGACCCATCAATTCTAGAATCTAGACTTTTGAATGAAGTGCATTATTATGTCTCAGATGATTTTAGCCATGACACTTTGTTTGTACAACATGCATTTGTATTGCACTAGACTTTCTTGTAGAGGGAAGGATTTACACCACTTTAGCATGTAGTGTGGTCGAATGGGTGTTTTAGCTAATTCAAGTCAGTGTGGGCATGGTATTTTGTATTTTGCTACCCTGGTATCACCTTGAACCAAAGTAACATGAAGGGTTGTCAAATGGTGTGGAACTTTTTTACAACAGGTCATGCTAGGGGGGAGGTTGATGGAATAGGTGTTTTACTTCACGAGAAGTTCAAAAGGAATAGATCAAGCCCAAAAGCAAGAAATTGCAAAATGCAATCAACATTGTAGCACACCTTTAGGCATAATCAAATAAGTTCCATGCAACACATCCATTTGCAAGAAGGCACATCAACAAATACATCTTCCATTTGGTGAGAGTGGGGGATGTGGACAAGTCAAATCTTTATGACAATCAAATAGTGTGGAAAAGTCGAGGAATGCATCAAGTGTGATCGATTTCATTGAAGGATCCAACGTTGTGCCAATTCAAGTAGTTGTTTTACTTTTGGGCAATTTGCATGGATGGAAATCTAAAGCTAGAATGTGTTAACAATGTGCATGTCCCAAATTGGACATTGACAAGGCTAAAACTTAAAAATAGTTCAGAGGTAAGGCAAATTATGTATAATTCTGATGATGAAATTGAAGTTAGGACAGGTGGGGAATGGATTACAAATAGTTTGGCTCATGGTGACAATGTAGTAGTTCCTACTGACACTACTAACCCATTCTAGATTTTGCTTGTGGACAAAGGCCCCCCCACCTTGTTCAATCACATTTTGAAGATGGGGGAACAAATGGCAACAAGGTGATGTTGTCATATGGGGTTACTGGTATGATGTGTCATAGATTGGCAATTGGACATAACCTTTGACAAGATGACAAGCCTTTGGCATATGTGTTTAGCCATCTTGTTTTGGCTTCCAATTTTTTTTTGCCCCCCACCATTCACATAGTTAAAGGGACTTATGCAACATACGAACTATCTAATGAGGCCATTAATGTAATTAAGGTTGCATTAAAAGAGATTCGATTATTGGAAAGAACCTTTTGAATTTGTATTTCACTTGAAGAAAAATGGGTTTTTGTAACCAACCAATTTGCGACTAGTTGCGACTATTTGACATTTACAACTATTGTTGGTTATATTTACAACTACTTTTTGCATTTGGTCTTGCTTGCAACTACTCTATGACTAACTTGCGACTAATGGATTTTTTCATCCTTTCATTTGGATAGCTTTCAACACAATTTCCATCCAAGAAGACCCTTCTACCTACCATTAGTTGCAAATGTCACCAAATGAGTCGTAGCCTTATGGGTATTCCAAATGTATTATACACATTTTAGGCATAAGGGGTCCACAATTGTGTATTGAATGTATCCTACTCATTATTAAATGGGCACATACTAAAATGTACCCATATATTACTAGTTATGTGAACATAATGCTCACCTTGGCTACTTGTACAACTTTTCCTCAACAAGTACTAGGGTTACAGATTACTCTGTAACTCCTGCACTTGTAGGTAGCCCACTGTTAATCTTGTGAAAATTGTGAAGGTATGGGCATCACTCAATTCACACCTTCACCATTAGACATCACACAATTCCAACTCTGATGGGGAGAGGGGTTCTTCACTAGGTCATCAACCAGCTATACATACTGCAGGAGTGTTAGGGGGTTTCATGTGTCTTCCAGGAATTTGGCTTAGAGAATGCATTTTTATTTATGTTTGGGTAGTTGGAAGGGTCCAACATCTGGGAAGGATGCCAAAGCCCTAGCATGAAGATGCACATGT
>Ga0209611_10007640_pt1 | contig 17244 bp, 24 predicted proteins | sample S1TSphgellanicum_3_FD_187693 | JGI IMG/M metagenome (GOLD analysis project Ga0209611, IMG submission 187693) | Host-associated microbial communities from peat moss isolated from Minnesota, USA - S1T2_Fc - Sphagnum magellanicum MG (SPAdes) (version 2) | ecosystem: Host-associated > Plants > Peat...
AAACCCTTCCCCTCTCCCCTTTTCCCAAACACTTGTAAGCCTCTTCTAAACAATTTTTTTGTGAATCTATGTACACTTATGTGCACACTATGTGACAACTCCCACCTTATCACCTAACATTTTTTATATATTTCTAAACACATCATTTAAAAACCATAATGAATTGCATCTATGGTTGAACATAACTACAATATTAAGTTAGACAACTTCTATTTTTCACTAAATGTTTGGTCATAGAGTCATCGATGATTCGTGACGAATGATTAGTTGTTTGGCCATAAGGTGGCAAGGTATCTGCTCCCCCGTTTGGTGATAGGAAAGTGTTCAATGATAAACGTAGTTACCCTAGTGTTTTCTTGTAGAACCAAGATGAAAAAAACACACACAAGCCTAAAGATATGCACTTAGCTTCATTACCATCCTCTCCAAAACCTCCCCACTTAAATCCTCCATCAACACTCCTTATTTCCATCCTCAATCACTCCTCATTCAAAACCTCCACACAAATCTTATCAACCAGCACACGAACTCAACAACAAACTAAGAACAGAAGGTTCATCAAAGTAGTAGTGACACCCCTCATACCAGTTGCCATTGTCCATCAACTTCATTCATGAAGGAACAACCAAAAAGTTAATTCCCACATCCCCATGCAGACAATCTCAAAAAGATAAAACCCTAAAGATGTCCTGCATTTCGTAGGACATGGCTTTAGGTCACACTGGGTTCCACACATAAATTGAACCAGGAATCCAGTTTTGGGTCCAGTTCTCAATAAACATAAAATTCTGATTCCAGTTCTGTAAAACCAAGCTGGATTCTTCTTTTTGTTCTTCCCAAGGGCTTTGTGTATTAGCCTAGCCGGCACAAGCAATCGGCTTCTTTAAACTAAAAATAAGCAGCTATGGTGTCGGCCTCTGAGAGCAGCGTGGGAGTTTTATTGGAGGCGTTGCCTGCAACAAAGTTGGTATATTTTGACGATATGTGGCAGCTCCAAGGCCATGGCCGTGTCCTCTCCGTTGTTGAGGTATTTATTTACCGATCAGTGCCCATCAGCGCCAACTCAAGAGGCTCTTTTTTTTTGAGAGAGAGAGAGAGAGAGAGAGAGTTAAAACTAGAGAAATTCTTAGGACTTTGGGGTCTTGGGTTGTGAATTTAGAAAAAGAACGAGTTCTTGATCAATTTGGTTTTTCTAGGGTTTACAACTCCCAATTCCATTCTGGATGTTTTGGGGTTTTAGGGTTTAGAACTTCCAATCCCTTTGTGGATGCTTTGGGGTTCTAGGGTTTAGAACTCCCATCCCTTTCTGGAAAAAAATTGCCAGTGAACTTAGTTCCTGTTTTGGAGGATTATTGTGGCCTCTTTCTAATCTGCGTTCAGGAATTTTTTGGTCCCTTTTGTTGAAGAGTCTGGGGTGAGGGTGTGTAACTGGCTATGCTTTCCGACAATCAACATGTGGTGCAACTTCACCTGAAATTTTTTTTCTTGAGCTTCAGGTGGATACATACAGTTCTGTGTCTGCAATTGAGAACAGAGAATGATCTCAATGAAATTGCTACAGTTAGAAATTTGACTGTAATGTGCATAGAAAGTGGAGAAGACCACTTCAAATCTTTCACATGGTGAAAGTTGTGTTGTTAATGTCCTACAAGATGTTTGCTATAACAGTGCATGTACCTGATTGATTTTGTGTGCTTTTTTCTTTTACAACAATTTAAGCAGGATGGGGACCGCCTTGCTGTTATCATGAACCAGACCATAATGTACCCACAAGGCGGAGGGCAACCTTGTGATACTGGCACCATCATATCTGTTGACAGTCAGCAGAAATTTCGAGTGGAGGATGTGAGGAGCAATTCAGGCCTGGTATGATTTCCACTCCTCCTCCCGTTGTCCATCTGTGGGACATTTACTGCGGTCAACGGTTTATTCCGTTCACCTTGCATTTCTGTTGCTGGAACCCTACACCCATGTCACCTACTGGCATCCTTCACATGTTTATCCTCCCCCCCCCCCACCCCCCTTGCATAACATTTTCTTCAGGACAGAATGTATGTGGGATGGCAGGTTTACCATTATGGGTATTATGAAGTGGCTGAGGGGGAGGAGGCCACATCAGCATTTCAGAAAGGGGAGGATGTCACAATGGTTATAGATGGTGAGCGCCGCTTATTCAATTCCAGGTTAGTGCAAATGTATTATGTCGAAGTGAATATGTTGAAAAGGATTTGAATCACTTTGCAGTAAGTAATACAACCAGGTGAATCCAAAGATAAAAGTGACAATGGCAGCAGTGATCCAATGGTTTTTTGGGTTCAGCTCCAAGATGCTGTAATCAGCAATTTTTGTCTTGGATTAAGAAGAGTGGAGACAGAGGTTTCACTCTTCTCTATTACGATTGCAGCAGCAGTTGGGAAAGTGAAATACCACAATTGGATGGGTGGATCATGGCAGATTGCATACAGCTGGCCACTTGCTGGATGGGTGCATGAGCAATGTGGGGTTGACCTCTTTTGAACCTGGAAAAGGTCATCACTTTCCTGATGGGTAGAATTTTTTGCTCTACGCCTTGTTAAATTTTTTTTTGGGATACAATTTGCAGGAGTGATATTTGTCGCTGTCATGGGTTCTATCCTGTATTTTGGCAGTTGGTATTGCCAGAACAGGTCTTGTCTGGTCACTTTGTTTCTCTTGTTTGGTATGGCTAAACAAAAAGTGGGTTCTGCAGACCATTTGTGGAATATAAGGGAACCATTCCAGCTCCAGATATTGAAAAAATGCGTGCTGCTTTGGAAGCAGAGGCTAACCGAGTAGTGTCAGCTGGAGGTCAGGTATACTTTTTCATTTTTCCTCCAAATTTTTCTCACATTGACTATGTAATCCTTTCAAAGTTCTTGTACTTCTGAAGTTTTGTAGTCATGATGAACAAGGTTAAGCTCAGGGCATTTGATGTACTAATCAAGATTAATTGTGGTTGTTTCAAGTGGGATCAGTCTGGTTATAAATATCCAAATTCTTGACCTCAACTCAGAGTTACACAATGTGTCAGCACAAAGGAACCTAATATATATAACTGTTTGACAAGTTTGCTCTCTCCAATAGGAAGTGCAGAGGTTAGGGTTCTTGGATACACAATGTGCTGTGCCTAGTTTAGCAGAACCAAGTACCTATTTGTAACAGTGGAGTAGAGTCCTAAATGTTGTTTGACAGAGAAGCTGACAGAATGTGGTACTGAAACTTTTCAGGTGTCTGCAGTGGTTATGCCATACTTAGAAGCTGCAGCGTTGTGTGGGGGTGTTCTTCCTGATTACATACCAAAGGTTTGAAACCTGGACATGCCAGATGAATGGAAATGTAAAAACAGATTAGCAAATGGCCGTATGGACATGTTTGAGTTTGCATTATTATTGGATCATTCAAATTATGTCAGGCTTGAGTAGAGATTGCAGTCCACCATGATCAACCAATGGGGAATTGGGTTGCAGGAGAGCTGTCCTCGGGTGGTGAGTCTGGGAGACAATCCAGGTTGCCCATGTGGTGGAACCCATGTATATGATATCAAGCAGATTGGGCATATCAATGTAAGTTTCTCACCACTTCTCCCATTCTTCACCATCAATGTGTCTCCAGATGGATGGATCTTTTTTTGGGTCTCTGGATCTGCTTTTCTGTGAAATGCTGATGATTGAAGTGGCTAAGTTTGAACCAGCGAGCATTTTTAGATGCCTGGGCTATGGCATCTTGAAACTGGAAAATTGTCCAATCCAACTTGATATTTATGAATTGTTCTGTTGACTGCTGCAAGATCTCAAGAACTGCACAGTAAAAGCTTGTTGTTGTTAATAAGATTGTGTTTGTGCTCAGATGTAATTGATGGTTTTGGTTGTGTGGCATGCAGGTTACACAAATCCGTGTCAGGAAAGGGATAACTAAAGTTTCCTATAAGTTAAAGGATGATGGGCTAGTCAGTGTTGCTTGAGATCAAAAGTTTTCTTATTGTGCAAACATTTGCACGCAGCAAACTTGTTCTCAGCCAGAGCGGTGAAATGCGTAGAGATCGGAAAGAACACCAACGGCGAAAGCACTCTGCTGGGCCAACACTAAAATGAAATAAAATATTTTATTTGTTAGTAAACCTGATGCTACTATTTCTCGAGAATTTGGCTACTCTTATAATGGATTTCAATAGAAGTAGTAATGACAGGTGCTTTTGCTCATGGAGCTATTTTCTTTATTAGGGATTATAATTCGGAACAAATTAAAAATAATGTATTGGCAAGAATATTAGAGCACAGAGTGTGAGGTTATAAGCTTCAGAAGGAAACTGAAGAGGAACAATAGCATGTGATTGAGTTTATCGCATCGTACTAGGAAGTATTTGTCATAAACCTTGGGGATATAGAATAATATGGAGAAAACTTTTGTTTGTGAAGGCTTCCATTTGCCTACCAACGTGTTATTAACTATTAGCTGGTAAAAGTGTCAATTTATTTCTTAGAAATCATTGATAATAAATAGGGGCATAGCATGCGGCAAGATCTTGGTGTAGATGATTCTACTTTTTTCAATAATGGGGAAAAAATTGCAAATACTTTGTCTGATGTGTGGCCAGAAATGGTGTGAAAAGGGCCTAAGTATGATGTGGAATCTGAGAGTTTGGGCTTCAGATAGGATTCTGAAAGGAGTTCTGTGGATGAGAAGTTGGCAATGGAGGGAGGATTTAACATGTGGTGATGATGGATGGCGCTTCAACTTGAAAGAAAAGTGAATTGGTTTCTGTGCTTTGGAGATTCTTAGGACTGTTTTTGCCCAGTATGTTAGCATGAGATCTGCAAACAAGGAAGTTGTCCTTGAGGCAGTATCTGTTTGGTTGCAACCTAAGTTACCATTTTCCATTTACCACACAATTGTACACTTCATTGCTTAGAAATCCCTATTATTGCACTTCATCATTGCACTCCAATGCCTTACAATGGCACACCTCATTGCACTGAAAAACCCTACATTGCACTTTGGCATTGCAAACCAATGCCCTACCATTGCACACCTCATTGTGCAAAAAAACCCTATGATTACATTTCATCATTGTGCACACAAACGCCCTACCATTGCACACCTTATACACGATTACTATTGGTACATCCAAGATCCTGACATGCTGTTATACAAGGATAGGGAACAACAATGTGCAGCAATGGCCAAATAGGTGTGTGATACTACAGGAATTGCAGCATTGCTAGGTCCCTTTACCTGATATTTTGTTGTAGGTAAAATCTAGTTAACATATGGGTGGGGCTGTAGGCAGCAACAATGATTCAATCGGTCAATTACAGCAATATAGGGATTTCACAGACAGCAGTGGCAATCCATGGCTATTAGTCCAGTTCTGCTGCAAAATGAGAACAGCATGGAGCCTCAGGGAAAATCAGGTCTTAGAAACAGAGCCTATGGCTATTGACATACTTCATATTGTAAGTCTCCCGAGGCACCCATGAACAAAAATCCTATTAATCTCAGAAGCCAAAAGCTGACAATTGCAGAAGAGAAGACAGGTACAGAATTACCAATTCATGGTGGTGCATGGGGCCACTGGCTGTCTGTGACATGCATACACAGCAGCACATTTGACTAGCAATCCATTGTACAAGGGGGACTGAAGTCATCATCAATGTTGTAAGCCGCTTGTCCATAATCATGATTTCAGCCTGGCCCAGCTTTGGTTTCTGAATAGCAGTCTGGTGTATCCTTCCGACAGCAGCAACAGTCTTCTCAACACCATTGAAGCTGGATGGGGCAGGTATGTTGTGCACTCAAGATTCAAAGCCCTTCAATCCTTGAAAGTAGGATCACAATTACCTGAATTGATCTTTGTGTGCTCAAATGCTGCCCTAGATCAAAGGTTTGCAGCCATTCGCATTATCTGGCAGGTTTTTCCAGAGCTGCATGGTAACATTCAGCAAACTCTTTCCATTTACTGGACAGTACATGTTTAAACCATCTGCAAATTCAACTTGAATCCTTGCTTATGTTTGAAGGTCAAGTTTACAGCAGAGAGAGAAACATGGTCACAGAAAGGACATTGGTCATGGTTCAGTCAGGTGGCGAGATTCTTGTTTTGAGCACAGGAAGCAGCAAAATGTCCATCAACATTTGCAGTGGCAATGTTGGTTAGAAACAGGCCACATACCAACACAATGTGCAGTATGTCAGCCTTGACAATGCCTTGCACAATGTTGTGACCTGCTGGTTTGATCTCTTGAACTTTTGCTTCAAAAACAGGATATCAAACCCTAATTGTTGGAGCAATATCAATGATCATGCAGCTTGTATAACCTGTTCTCAAACCTTGCACCATCAAGCCGGAATGTTTTGACAAAAAGAGTCAGCATGCACCTTGATTGTTTCACAGAAAGGAGTTGCATGTGTTGCTGCTTCATTGTCACTCTGCAATATAGCAGACAGTGGGCTCCAATTTCTACTTTTGTATACCTGGGTTGGAAGACAGGTTGACGATGAAAGCACTACTGTACTGGACAAGATGACGAGCTGGACAGCAAAAATCTCTCTCTCTCCTGTTTGAGCATTCTGTTGTCTGTGTGTTGTGGGTGAGTAGGGTACCTTGGTATTGATGAGAAGCCATTGACTGGAAAGATAGTTGGTCTGAAAGCATAATCACCCATCCTATGGCTGACAATTGCAGATTGAGAAGTCCTGCAATGTATATCAGCTCCTGGCAACCAGTGGAGGTCAATGTCGAATATTAACCCATGTACTGAGTTACTGTCACAATACTGTCCGTAACAGGGAAATTACAGCAATGATGCTGACTACTAACTCAACAAAGCCCAAAAGAGAAGGAGAAGACCAAAAAACCCAAGAAGAAAGATGAACATGAAAAGAAAGATAGAGGAAGAAAAACTGAAAGAGAAAAGAAAGAGAAAAGGGGAAAGAGAAAAAGAGAGCACAAAAGAAAAAAAGCAAGAAATAACCAAGATAAGAAAAGAGCAAGGAAAAAGAGAAAGTAAGAAAGGCAAAAGAGAAAAGTAAGACAGAACTTTAAGAGCATGATGTCTTGATGACATTGTCAAGAATCGTAGACTCTGAACATAGAGGTTTAGAATGTCCTAAAATCCATGTCCTTGTTCTACTTGTGTCAAACTGAAAGGAAATTTATTGAGCACTCTGGGTTGTACAAAAGGTGAAACCCCTTTGAAGAGAAGAACCTTGTTGTTTGCAAGCTTTGCCAATCTCTCCATCTGACCTTTTGGACTTATAAGGGTGGATCAAGGGAATCTGTTGATCCAATGATGTAAATAAATCTCCTCATGCAGACTGCTGAATGATGAGGTTCTATACAGGATGAGAGAATCATTCTACTGTAGAGACTCAACTAATTGGTGCTCAACTTTTTGCTGCTGCAACCCACATTGTGAGTTCTGTTAGGAAGAACCTTCATGAACTAGCAGCAGCTTCAGTACCGAATTCAGGTATGGTAAGTGGTGGTGACTGGTAGGTTGGAGATACATCTTTCATGGATTGCAAATGACCTCTACCCCCGTACAAACTTGGCAGCTGTTCCTTGTCAATGTACTCCATCAATGTCATCTCAAGGGCTTTGTCCTCCACAAATAGTATCTGCACACACATGTTCACGGTGATGGCAGTCCTTCACTGACAGACATAACAATATTCGACTTAAGTCCCCTTTGTCACCAGTACAATGATACATAAGTCACCAAGATCAGCTACACATGATACATTTCCTTTACACCAGACCACTTTTAGGCCTTGCAACAATAGGATGAATATAGTGTGTGGGGCACTCTGGAGTTACAAAATTAGATAAACCCAATGACACAATTGCATCTATTTTCATTTCTATGCCCTTCCAGTGTTGAAGGAAGTAACTAGAGATAAATGTTTTGTATGCAGGAACTTGATTCCTAGTCTTCAAACCAACTACAGTCATATGCAATTCTGATCATTAGATCCAAAGCTCTGCACTGAAGATTCGCTTGTCTGGCATGAATAGAAAGCCAACCTTTTCCCTTGTGACTTTGTCAATGAAAGGAGATAGCATATGCCACACTCCCCAGAAGATGGTGGGCACATGCACGACAAATGCTTTGGCTAGCCTCTCTGGGTAATATGCCTGGCCACCCACAAGTTCCCACTTTAATGTCAAGGCCTTATAATCATCAAGTCCCACCTTGTACAAGGCTGATGATACTGAATGTTAGCAAAGCTGGGCCTAATACCACAAGGTGGAGCAGAGTCAATACATTGGGGAATGCTCAGAGTGATAGCGAATGTGACTGGGGCATTTACAGTCATCATAGGCCCTTCATACTTCACCTTGCTTAGGACAACACATCAGGCAAAGTGCCAGCAAATGGCAGAGAATTGGTGAAAATAGATAGGGGCCAAGCATTGTCTTCCACAATTTCAAGACCATTGATGTAATGAATAAGGGGGGAAAGACCCTGTATTTGATAAAACACAGATTACTACTTGAAGCTGTGTACCTGTAAGAAATCAAGATTGGTACGCATGGCAACAGGGTCCATGTTGCGATAGCTCACTCCTTGCAAGTCCAGAATGAACATGAACTTCTCTGTTCCTGGAGGCATGCTGTCGCCATCTCATTCACATTCAATTGTGTGATACTTGTGTGGCAGCTTCAAAGCAAATCCCTCTTCTTTCATCAAATCACACATAGCCAGTAGAAGCTTTCTGTAATAATCTACTCTTTGAGTTCCTGTTTCAAACATCATTTCAAACTAAACACTCTGTTCTTCTCCAGTAGCCATCTCCGCCACATGAAGAACATTTGCATTACCACCTCATTCACGCTCATCATCATCACTAGAGAATTCATAGCAAAGAAGAAAATCCCATCTGAGCTAAGAGAATGGGAGTGAACTAAAGCTCGAGAAAAAAGTCTACCTGGCTATGAGCTTGTCAAAGACATAGACTGTGAATCCTGTCAGCCACAACCCATGGCATACATGAAGCCCAGTAAGACCAGATCCATCATCAAACAACAGCACAACACTATCAAAACCTCTGGTGTTTCTAGATTGAAGAGTCTGTTGAAGAGAAGTTCTAGAGGAAGTGTGAATCTGTTTGAGAAAGAGTTTGGCAAAGGAATGCAGAAGAGGAAGAACAAAACTCTCACTCACTCACGTTTGAACTCTTCCACATCACGATTTAAGACATCGTGCTTTGCACCGAAGCCCACTGCGACTGGATGCCCTTGTTTACCATAGCCCGCCCTCATCACCTTCCCAGTCTCCAACTCTTTCTTCACTTGCGCCTCCGGAATGTAGCCGCCGCCTCCTCCTCCTCCAGCAGGAGCTGTGAAGAAGAACAAGGAACGTCGCCATCTCTGGTGCTCCACAAACATTGTAGTCGCTTTGTCCACCTTCATAGACCTCGCCACTAAGAATCTCCTCAGCGTCGCATCATCTACACCCTGCACAAAACCTTCATCTTCAGCCAGAGACGAAGAATGTCCTTCCTCAAAAGAGACGACAAATTGCAGGACTTCTTTACCTTGGAAAGCGGATCAAGCTCGACGACAGAAGCTCGCATCAATTGCAGAGGTGTTTGTTCATCATCGTGGTGTCCTGCAGCAGCAGCAGCAGCAGCAGCAGCTTGCACAGACTTCTTCCGCAATGGAACTCCCAATGACACAGATCTGTTTCGCATCTTCTTTGTCGCTGCTGCTGAGGAGTCGGAATGCGCGTTCACAAAGCCGGATGACAAGGAGCGACAGATCGATTTCCACAATCTTGTCTCCACTTCCTTGCCATCGTGATAACACTGTTGGTTCTCTCCTCCACCGCCGCCATCGCCATCCATGGGTGACCACGGACGCCGCTATTCTTCTTCCGCAGACACACAGACAGACAGCCTTGTTCTCCACGGACCTTGGCCTAACTTCCACAACTCAAGGTTTGCAAAATTTGCAGTCACGCGGATGACTCGAATGTGATGCTACTGCCGCATCTACTCAGCAAGTACGTACAAAGCGAGCTTTCTCGTAGAAAGCAGAAAATGCAGAAGAGACACCTCTGCATTTGTAGGAGAACATTAAGGACGATGAAATGAAAGCATACACGATCACTGCTGCAATTAAATTGCATAATTTCTTCATTAATGATGCACTTGAAGGATCAGGTGGTTGGTCGCTGTGCCTCAGGTAGCAAAATAAGAACTGGATTCTCAGAACTGGAGGATATCTGCTGAACAACTCTTCAAGATGCAATTCTTCTCTCTTCCAAGTGTTCTTGTGGCAAAAAAATTGGATGCTCAACTCTTCAAGGTATGTGCTTGCACATTTGCATTTTCTGATCAGGCAACACCTTCAAGGGAGAGACAGAATCCAGAAGCTTAAGATCTTTTTTTTGCTTGCGTTTATTTGTTTGTTTCTTTTTTCCCTCTACTAACAAAATGGAAAGAAATATTCTGAAGAAAAAAAAAAGAGTACTTTGAAGCACTAAGGACCTTTTGAGCTCTCAAAGCAGCTCCACCAGGTGCCACCCCTGTCAGCAATAAGCCAAATGCTTGTCATCCATCTTCTGATCAACAAAAGTTCCTCACCTATCACTCTGCAATTTGCAGGAGAGAGAGTTTTGCTTCAGTTGCTCGTCTGTCATCATGCGAACTGGACCTTTTGGACTACTTTTCTCTTTTCGGTGGTGACTTCCATAAGAGATGAACAAATTGGTGAGTACTACAACAAACAAGCAGAGCAAAAGCTGGTGTGAATATGGGTACTGGAATATACAATCAGGTATTCTCTCTCTCTTTGGCATCATCACCACAGATACTAAACAACTGAACACGTTGAAGTTTCTTACAAGCAACCCATCACCATCTTTCTTCTTGAAGATGTAACGATTCCTACTCTACTTAAGAATGAGCAGCAGAGCCACTGCTGCTGTTGTCTCCTGTGGCAATGACTTTTTTCTCGCGCAATTTCTCCAACACAAGCCGCCGCTTCTCATCCAACTTTGCACCCATTTTCCCCAAGAAAATCATCTTGGAGCTGCGTGATGATTGCATCTTCTGTTGCAAGTCCAAATCTTGCTCCCCGTCATGACTAGCCAGGTACTGTACATCACTGTCTGAAACTGATCCCTCTGATTGCTGCAAAGAAAAACTGGCAATTGCACTACCACGCTCATCTGTCCTCCTGTCTGACCCACCTCCCACTTCCAACTCTCTCCCAGAAAATGCTCTCAATTCCCCTCTGGACAACAGGCCTGCTTCAAACCCTCTCTCAGAAAGTGCTGCTCTTGACTCCCCTCTATCTAGCGAAAGTGTTTTTGAGAATTCAATGTCACTTTCTTCCCGTACAGAGGATGATGGCGTGGACAGAGGTGTTGTTGTGACACCAGATGGTCGTACAGACTGTGGACCATTTGAAACATCATGGGAGAAACGTGACATGGTTGTTGGTGTTACAGTTGATGGTGCAGCGGCTGCTTGGCTGGCTGGCTGCAGACCACCTTTTGAAACTTCACTCAAAAGTCGTGTCATGCTCATGGATCGACGATGTCGGTGGTTGCTGTTGTTGCTGTCAGGAGGTGGAAGAACATCTGTCTTCAAAGTGGCTAAAGAAACAAGCTGCTGTACTGACTGATGCTGGTCACTGTTGGGCTTTGCTTGACTCCCAATGTTACTGCTTCTCAAGTTTTGCTTCTCTGACTCTGACACCTGTGCAGATGTGAATGCTACAGGGACCACACTCTGAGGTAACCAATCATCCTTTTCAGCCATCATCCAAGCAGTGAACAAATCTTCACAATTTGGCATCACCAATGTCTCCCTCAGTTGCACCTGCAGGTATGTTACAGCACAGACCACATCTCTCAGACAAACAACAGATTCTAGGAAAACAGCAGATTCCTCTGACATGCTAGCTCATCAATAAATCATGCCCATGTGATGCTGCATTTATCCTCCTAAACTGTCCACATTTCAATTGATTCTGTGCATTCCTATACACAGCAATAAGAGTTGCTTTCTCCTGTGTTGAAGCCACACTGATGGTAAAGAGGAGTTTTGAGAAACCTTAAGGTGCTGGACTATAAATGTGCCCAAGGGACCACTGTTGAAGCGACGCTCGCCAATGCAAGGTTCTGGCACTAGATCCAGCTCTGGCATCTCTTTGAAGGAGAACCAAATACGGTCTGTTGGTGGTGCTCGCATTCTCAAGAGTCCTGTTCCCTTGATAGACTCACACCGAATCTTCAATATTAGTGGCACCTGTTCCAGTCAGTCATATGTCACAGAATGCAGCAGCAGTGCACAAGGCAAACCTCCTTTTCCTCTATAATAATAACCCTTTCCATAAAGGACCATTGTGGGTTGAGGCTTGTTCAATCAATTCTATCATTTGTTCCTTCCTCAAAGCACCGGTTTCATTATATCCTTTATTTATTCTCCAGACTCTGGCACAAAAGGGAGAAATGCTCAGAGTCAGGGAGAAATGCTCAGAGTTGTTCATCTTCAGAAGAAGCACAGATCCTGAAACAAACAGAATCTGATTGAGCCACACCCCAAGTCATGACATGGACAAGCAAGATGAGAAGCTACTGACCTGAGAAACTTGCTCTGCAACACGTGATATCATGGACTTCACAGACTGCATCAATCCTCCTTTCTTATTACCATCTTCCAGAACTCGTGTAGTTCCTGACAATGAAAACCAAGCAGAAAGATACGTGTTCATTCCTATACAATAATGTTTTTTTGCTCTGGACAGACCGAATTGTAGAAAGAAGAGCAAACAACAGAGCAGTAAACACACCAGTTATTATCACCTATGATCTTGAGTAAAATGAAGCAAAAGCACTCAAAATGAGACACCAGTACCTGTTCTTGAGCTGATTGAATCTGTTATTACTCCTGATGCTGTTGTAACACCAGAAATATTGAGATCATTGCCAATCCCAGTGAGTAGGGCGGCAGCAGCATCTCCTGCCAAGCCAGGCTCTCCAACTTGAGATGCAACCTTCTCTTGAGCACTAGCATCCCTCACTTCCAGCCTGGTTTCACAAGTGATGGATCCAACCCCTTGCCACTGCAGGTCAAACTCCAGAGCCAGTGCTCCTGCTGCATCTGCAGGGAGCATTCGAAGAGCAGTGGCATAGGGAGGTGACTTCCCAAGATCAAGCTCTGCAATTGTGATTGATTTGATGTAACTTGGAGTCTTCATCTTTGAAAGTTGCTTCTGGTGGTTTTGTTGTCAAGAAAACAGTCACCCGTGCAACATTAGCTAACATATCTATGAAATTGATCAGAGGAATCTCCACAACAAATAATTTTGAAAGGTAATCCTGCATGTCTCCAAGAGTTCAACATGAAGAAAAGTTCTGTGGCGATACACACCCAGGATTGCTCTCTGTTTGTGTGCTACTACTGTCAATATTGTGAAAGATTTTTTCTGATCAGTGCAGCTCATTTGGTGGAAGGTGTTCTCTACTTGCCTGAATCAGTCGCTGGATACTTGCAACTCTGCTTGGACTGTGATAGAAATCGAAATAGATCCTCCCGATTATCATGTTTAGGCAGAGCAGTCCTTGGTCAATTTCTTTTGACAAGTTCACTGCAGGCTCACCTGCAGTGTGTTGTTCAAGGGCAGCCACAAAAGAGGCATCCTTTTCATCTTTCTGAGGACCCATGAGTGTCTTCTTCTCTCCTTCATTGTCAGCCAGTTGTGCCAACTCCATGGAATCCCCACTTCTTGATTCCACTGAACTCGCATGAACTGCATTATTCACATCTTCATCCCTGCTGCTGGAGATGTTATTCTTTGAATCAATACTGCTGCTCAAATCCTTTTTCCTACTAGAGCTTCCATCATCTTGTCCCTGTGATGATGACACAGCAGAAATTCGTCTTGTGAAATCAGCTAGTTCTTCAAGAGCATCCAGAGACTTTGTGTCCTTCGTTTCCTTGCCTTTTGAACTTCGTCGAGTCAACTTCTTCCAGATCAGCTTCTTTCTCGAGAGTCCTTCTTCTGACTTATTCTCCACCAACTTTTCCTCTGTATTCATCTCTGCACCAAATTTGGTGACTTCTCCCCCTCCTGCTGCTGCTGCTGTTGCATGGAATTTGTTTACATAAGGGAGGTGAGTTTCAACACGTTGCGTGTAGTCTTGATACTCTCTCTTGGTCTGGAGAAACCAGTCATTGGACAAAGAACCCAATTTAGCAGTGGCTCGAAGAACTTCACACCATGTCTCCTTCTCCCATCCTGTGTCTAAGTACAGAAGACAATCATTGCACCCATGATAAACAGCACGCTCATCATGGTGCACCTTTAAAGGCATCTTCCTTGCCCTGGAATTGATCCCCCAACAACACAACCAGAACGACAAACATTTTGTGAGTCAAAGGCTCCTCCTCACATCCCTTGTTGGTGCTGTCTTTCAGATGGTAGGATGATAGAATCTGCATTTCCACAACACTCTTCACAAGTACTCAAGACTCCAGAGAGAAATCCTGGATGCAGTTAGATGCAAAACAGAGGCAACAAAGATACCCATGTTCATACCAAAAGCAAAACAAGAGACCAGACCAGACCAGACCAGACCAGAGGATATGAGAGAGAGAGAGAGAGAGAGAGAGAAGAATAGTTACTGACCACTTTCCACCAGGGCCATGGCCACTTGAGACAGCTAACACTTCACAGCCATCCAGCAAAATGCTTTCTTCGGTTCCATCTGCAGCTCTCAAGTAGAGGACATTGCTGTTCAAGATGGCATGCTTCCGCACAGGCCAAATCTCCAAGCAGTCCTGTAGCCCCTCCCTCTTGGAGGCATCCTTTGTTAGAGCTTCTTTCTCCTTCTTCTTGTCTTTGCTGCTGGCTTGTTTCAATGTCAGCTTACTCCAATCTCCTTGAGGAAGATGTGCCACCCACACATTGCCCTGCATAGATGATGCAGCAGCAGAAAGCAAGAACAACAGCATCATGATGATGCTCTCCACTGCAAATTAGGTCAACTTCACACTTGCACTTATCTCAATGGATTTCAGAGCTTTCTCCACTCTTTCTTCTTCCTCTTCTCACAGCACTGCTACAACTATCTATGGTGAATCTGTAGCTACCATTGCTTCTTCTTTGCTTGCAGATTGGCACCAACAACAACAATTCAGATTTCTTCATAACCCTAATTCTGGAATTGCAAGAAAGTCTGAAAAAAATGGCAGCAGCAGCAACCCAGCTGCAGCAATTGCACAGAGCTGCTCTGGATTGATGATGGCAATTCTCAATTCTAGCAAAAACCAGCCGACAGAGAGAGCGAGAGAGGTCAAGCAGAAGGAACAATGCCAGGGAGCGAGCGAGCGGAGAAACCTGAAGATTAAAACTGATGGTGGTACCGCAAGTGTGAATTCCAACCGCCGAAGAGGAAGCAGAGTTTTGCTGTTTCTTGTGAGCACGGAAGTTCAGCAATTTCGCAAACACGTAGATCAGCAACAGCAGCTCCACAACTGCCAGTGCTATGAGACCTCCCACAAACGATCCCACAGACACCCATCCCCCCTCATTCTCACCACGACACCCACCATCCCTCATTGTGGTGTTTTTCTTGCTTCTTCTCTCGCACAGGAATCCCACCCACACTTTCAAACCCTAAAGCTCCTCCACCTTCCCACGCAAAAACATACCAGCAACATTCAAGAAGATCAGCAGCTGCTTCTCTATTTCTCCTGATTCGCAATCACCACCTTCACGAGAAAAAAAATGCCCATTACAAAATCCCAACAACGTATGAACCCCCGGAATCATCATTTCTGCAACTGCCGTCATTGCCAAGAGGTATGCTGCAGCATCGAAGAGAAGAGTCTCCTCCTCACATCACTCTGCTGCTGCAGCAATTGGGTCGGGTCGGGGCGGGCGAGATGATGATGGGTGCTTGAAGATGTTCTTCTCTCTCTGGATGTTTCAAGATCGCAGGAGATGATTGTAGCTACGATCTTCTGATTGTGGGATTCGGTGGAAAGAGAGATGTGTTTTCTTTTTGGTGGGTCCCGAATGCCTCCGACCCACACAGCAGCGCATCCTCCCTACAAATGGAGCGAACGCCGGATCTCTCTCTCTCTCTCTCTCTCTCTCTCTCTTCCAAGTGGCGTAAGCCGCGGTCGGCACTCGTTCCTTCCTTGTTGCCGTTTCTTTCCAGCTCATCAACCGCGTGCCTTCGAAGCATGTCACGGCCGCTTCTTCTTCCTCCGAGACCCAAGCACAGAGAGAGAGAACCGGCGAGGCTCTTCTTCCTCTTCTTCTTCTTGTTCCTTTTCCCAGCTTCATCTACCACAGAGGCATTGTTCTCCCATGCAAATGGCTCCTGGACTGGACTTTCTTTGGACATGACTCCTTTTTCTATTGCAAAACCTTGAAATCATGTTACCTTCGAAAGGGTTTGTTGTGGAGATTTCTCTGCAATGGGGTTACTGTGTATGTCAAGAAGTAGAGCATCAAACTGTTTCTTGTTATGTTCACAGTAGTGAGTGTGGCATGCATGAATTGCGTGCTGATATGTGGTGATGGTAGTCATGGCTTTTTGTGTTGCTCTCTTGAGTTTATGAAGAAGACCCACCAGACTCTTGGGGTCTTGGAAACAACTACACAACAGCCAAGGAAACAGTCCAGAAAAGCTGCATTTTTATTGCCAGCCTTCCAAGAGGAATCCTGATTCAAAGGTACATTCAAAGGTCTGTTTCTTTTGCAAACTCTTTCTTACATTACATTGGAGCTGGGGATCATCCCAGAAAGCTCTTAGTCTCCTCATCAGGAGCTGCTGGTTTTAACCTTTGCTTTGGTGTGTAGCATTCTGATGAGAGTTTCAGAATCATCATCATCTGGAGTCATCATCATGGCAACAACAGGAACTGCTTGTAATCAGTCAACCCACAAAAAAGTTTGTTTACAGAATCCATATCCTCTTCTGATCTGATTCTGTTGAAGGAGGGTCATCATCATCATCATCATCATCATCATCATCATCATCATCGGTATTGAAACCAAATGTATCTAATTGAAAGTTGTGCATTTTTACATCTCCATTGTCTTCAGTTCCATGCAATTACTTGTTGCAATGAATGTGATCAAAATCATCATTTTGCAGCACATTCTTCTTCTTCTTCTTCATCTTTGGATCCATGAAGTTACTTGTTACAATGAATGTGATCAAAATCATCATTTTGCAGCACATTCTTCTTCTTCTTCAT
>Ga0209611_10007642_pt1 | contig 17241 bp, 5 predicted proteins | sample S1TSphgellanicum_3_FD_187693 | JGI IMG/M metagenome (GOLD analysis project Ga0209611, IMG submission 187693) | Host-associated microbial communities from peat moss isolated from Minnesota, USA - S1T2_Fc - Sphagnum magellanicum MG (SPAdes) (version 2) | ecosystem: Host-associated > Plants > Peat...
TTCCATGGGTTTGCTGCACCTGTACAGGATCCTTGCAAAGTTTCCAGGGTACTACTTTACATCTGAATCTAACAGCATATTGGTTGGAAACCAGGTATGCTTTGTAGCAATGTGGGATGAGGTTACACAACAGTCACAGGAGAAAGCAGGGAAGCTGCTTGGCCCTGATCGCACTATAGGGCTGTGGCGCGTTGTGCTTGTCTACAACCTGCCCTTTGCTGACCAGCGCAGGAATGGCAAGATTCCCAAGGTACTTTCTTCTTCCCTCTTTGGTGGGTTTTAGGTCTGCTTGTGTAAGAATCAGGACTCTTTATGTCTGCATTTTACTTGAGAAGAAAGGCCAAGGCATGGTTTGATTATTATGTACAAGCAGCAACAGGAGGCCCAGGATTAAGTGAGGGGGATAGGTTTGTCTGGCCTTCTAGGCATAGTTTCCCTGTAATCAATTAGAAGGCAAAGGAGACTGTTTGAGAAAACTCTGGAGCTCATGTGCTGCAGTTCATGGCTGCTGTGAATTGGGGCATCATATTTGCAATGTAGAACTGACATGGGAAGTAATGGCAGATGTTGAGCCACAGACTGTTCCCAAATGCTCAGTACAGCATCTGGGTGGATTCAAAGTCACAGTTTCGGAGAGATCCAATGGGTGTGTTGGAGGCTTTGCTATGGAAACCGGGTGCAACATTTGCCATCTCTCTGCACGGGGGACGCAGCTGTGTCTACAAGGAAGGTAATGCTATTGTGAAGAAGAATAAGGCCACACCAGAGGAAGTGGCAATCCAACTTGATACTTATCGCTCTGAAGGCATGCCAGAAAACGCTCTCTTTGACGGCCACAAAGGTGAGCAACCACATTTGAGCTAGTTCCATTTCAACCTCTCCTCTTACTTCAATAGTGATGTTGTGCAATTATGAGGATAACAGCATGTAATGCAGGTAACAATTTTCTGTTTCAATGTACTCTCTTCAACCTCAGCTCTCTCGCTCCAACATCAATTACTAAGTAAATGTGCTGACTGAGTTTGCACTATTTTCGTGCCAATTCAGCTCTTGCAGAGGCTTCAGTGATTGTGAGGGAGCATACTACACTTACCAACCTATTTATGTGTGCATGGTTCAACGAAGTGATGCGCTTTACGGCACGTGACCAACTCAGCTTTCCATATGTGCTCACCCGCCTCAATACCTTACATCCAAACATGTTCCATGTGTGTACCCGGAGAGCTCTCGTGAACAGCCTGGGGCATGCACACAAGGCCCCACCTTTATGGCTTGATGGGTGATTGGCACTCCATGCACATCAGATTTCTTGTTTTCTTTCTACTTCAAGGTGTATCAGGGTAAAACTGATATGCATGGGCTCTTCTTCACTATAGTGTAGTCGCCCACAACACAGCTCTCACCTTGATCTACAAGGAAAGGTGTTGAAGACTTTGAGAATATGGAATAAGGGAGTGCTTCAACTGCTGGTGTTTACATTGTAAATGTAAATTCTTCTTACTCTTGCCTTCCAGGTTATGCTTGAAGAGGTCAGGTATTTTCAATAAGGAGGGTCCTTGACAATAGGGGGAGTCCCTCATCAGCAGTTTCTGGACCACACTTGATCTCTCTGTTCATCTATGGAAGCTGACCTTTTTACTGTAAGATTGGCAGTAGATTTGCTTCTTCTGACTAGATTCTAGCATTCTCGTAGTACACGGTGATGATGTTGTGCAGATTTGCTGCATCACAAAGGAATTGTTAGGTTGTCACCACATTGGTGAAGTTCAACATCTGGAGTATATTGTCCCAAATTGCCCATTACAGAGGACACTTTGATAACAGATTGTAACTGCACCATCACAGAATTGGGTGCATATAGCTTGATGGGTGTCTATATATGTCTCTTACCACTGGTGTTTTTCACTCTTACAAGCTCTTCTTGTATTTCAACCAGGTGTGCTTTTCCATGTGCTATTACTTTTTCTTTCCCCCCCACCCAATTTGGAGAAAAGTTTATTGGTTTACTTGGACAATATTGGTCTAAGATGACCTGAGAATTTGCTTTATGCAATGACCGAATTTCCCCCTATTGGTGGGTTGTAGGCACCTGATCTGTGTTCTTTCAGTTCTGAGGATGATGTGATTCAGCTTGTGGGTCTATGGAGAAATGGTGACTAAGATATTTCAGTCACAGTTTCATCACAGATCTGGGAAACCCTAACAATTCTGTATACATTATCAACTGTGCAACAAACACATGCTTCATAAAAATCAGAGAAGCATGCCATGTATTAGAAGCTCCAAATTCCTGTTCAAAGCTCTTTTGCACTCTGAATGTCTTTTGCATCAGTCACATGTAAACCAAATGTAGTCATTCAACAAGTACTAGTCTACAAAGCCCCAACTCTTCAAAACAATTCACGGGACCAATTTGAACAATCAATTGGTCACATCTTTTTTCTTTGCACCGAGGCAGAAACCTATGAAGCTACTACAACTTTCAAGTGAACTCCTCACTTTCAATTTTGGGTCTGGATCTAGCAAAAGACTAGTTCCAATGTCCAGTTCTTGTGCTGATTCCAACAAAAAGATATGAGCTCGGGTACAGTACAGATCATGAAAAAAAAAAACCTGAACCTGAACCCCCCATTTTAACACTGAAAAACAAAACAGATATACTCACAACACTGGTTAGAACCATCAGTTCTGGTTCCAGTTCATAAACATTGAACCAGAACCAGGTCTGAGTTTCGGAACTGGTTCGAGAACCAGAACTGGAATTTGTCCCACTTTCATGAGTCCACTTTGCATTTAAATTTTTTTTTTGGGTAAAAATTAAAAAAACTACCTTAGACCTTTAAGAAAATAGCAAAAGAAATGATTGAATTAAAATTCAAAACTTCCATCAAAATTCCAAAAATTAGCCAAAATGAAAGACACAAGGTTCTTCTTTCCCTCCCCACCACCCCCCCTCCACCCCTTCAAAAAGCTAGAACCAGACAACACTTGGTTTCATCAAGTCTCAAGTTTCATTGAACCCATAGAGAGGCACAACCTCCAATGTCCTCCTCTCAAGACATTCACTCTGTCAGTGGTTCATGTTAGGCTAACACTAGTGTGTTGGAATCTTCAAAGATTTGAGGGACAAACAAAAACACTGTGTCAGTTGGGCCTCAGTTTTGTACCCTTCTTCTTCTTCTTCTTCTCCATAAAAGCATGTAGACAAAACAAAACTGAGAAAATTGAATAAATGTGGATTAAATAAATAAATAAATAGTCAATTAATTAATTAAATAATTTTATATCTCTCTCTCTCACCATTCAGATTATTGTTGCTCAGTTTTTGCAATAGAGCCAAAGAATTATTATTTTTAGCTCTGCCCAAACCAGGTTGATTTTTGCTGTCTCTACTATATCTCTTAGGTGGGGGGTTTTTTTTTTCTGGGACAAAAATATTGGGTAATTTTTGCAATTTAAAAATACATATTCTAGTGTAAATTTGACTAAATTTGCTAACTCAAAAAAAATTTAATATTACAAAAATAAAAATAAAAACCCCCAATCTCTACTATAGAAGTGGGTTTTGGGGGTGGGGGGGCTTTCATCATATAAAAGTTAACCCCTAAATAGGGAAGCCAAAAAAGGGCATTTTGGGGGGAATTTTCTTGATGCATCATAGTAGAGGATGGATCGCATTATGAATTTGAGTTCCTTAATTATGCACAAAGTAATGATAGAGTGAAGCAAAGCAAAGCTCAATCATAGTGATAATGTTTTGATGTCATATGTTGTCTAAGCCCTCTTTTGTGTCTTCCTATAAAATGGGAAAATTCCACTCCCCAAATGCAAAAGCTTTAAAATGTTAGGAGCATTCACTCATTGTTGGTATCTAATGATCCCTTTATATACCGAACAAATTTTTGTTGGCTTTTTTAGGTCACAAAATACGTTTTGTAATTTTACCTCTAAATATTAAACTTCATTCATAAACTCACCTAATACATTGATTGATTTTTTGGAATTCTTTTCTTTTTATAAATGTTTGTAATAGTTCTTTCTGTTTTTTTTATGTCTACTTGTTACATAAATTTATGTTTTTTACAAAGGCCAATGAATTGAATTGAATTGATTGCCAAGTTTCTTTTGTATTTTTTGGCTAAAGATCTCACAAAGGGTATGTGCAAATAACATATATTGGTAAAAATTGGACCCTAAAATCAACCAAAGGATAGGATCAAATCATTTGCAAATTATTTTAATTATAACTTAAACCTTTTTCCTAATTCCAAATCCAAGTTATTGAGTTTGATTTAATCTAGTGATGTTTTAGATTGGTACCCCATGCATCATCAATTTCTAACCTTCTAGTTTAACATCCAGTAACAATTGTCAATTTGCAAAGTGATTGGATTAGGTTTGCATGTTTTCATCCTTTGGATGAAATTTAACCATTTAAGAAGAAAGCACAAGAGTTCAATTTTGATGACTCCTAGCCTCACATAGTTGTTATGGATGACAACCATGATACCTTATTGGCCTACATAATACTTCAGATCGTGTTCTTAGTGTCTTGGGAAAGCTCTTGACAAGGAGGGGTGGGCTTGATTCCATGACGTTTGGACTTGTGGTGCAAAAGTTCTTGAATATTGAATGATTTCTTCACTAAAAATTAAATTAAATTAAATTGTAGCTGAAATTTTTGGAGGAAATGGAATGTGCCTTTGGTGTCGTTGGAAAGATCTTGATGAGTAGGATTTAATGGAATTTATTTCGTAATATTTGGATTCAGAGTGTGGGAGATATTGATTTTTAAGTGATTTCTACCGCTGAAAATTCAAATAAATTCCAAAAAACCAGGTTTTGGAAGGAAAAATCAGTTGAGGATGTGGTAACACTTGGGCCAATGGCACAGGCCACTCTAGTATACATGAAATATGCACAAATGTTAGCGACAACTAGTTGTCACAATTAGTAACTCCATTACAACCAATTCAAATAAATCTTGAAGCATCACATTCACAAATCTCCCAACCTACCTTCTATAAATGGAAAGTTTGACACCATTCATTTTTTGTGGATTTTTTAGGAATTTTTAAAATCACATTTTCATTCCTTATTTTATAAATTTACCCTTGCTCAAATTGAAAAGCTAATTTCTATACCGTTCAATTAGTGCACACCACCAATGACATAATCAACCACGGTATCCCTCCCACCAATTTCACTACAAACTTTCATTTTCCCATGATGATTGTTTTTACTCAAATAAAGTTCCTCAAACTTTTCCCCAATTTGAGCAACCATATAGCCTATGCTTTCTCAAGGAATCTAATTTTGGGGACAATTATCTTGGAACATACTTTGCATCTAATACACACCATCTTGCCATCATTCTCAAACTTCAAATTTTGCTTCCGGGAAGTTTTATTGCCCATGCATCATGAATGTGATGGCAATGCTCATATATAGATTTCTTGGTACATCATTTGTTGACTTGTAGTCTATGTAAGGTTGGTTTTTTCTCGTCATTAAAAGTTCAATTGGCTAGTGTAGTATCACCATGTTGAATCATGTAAGTGTTTTTAAAACATTGATTTCGGTGGAGTTTATAAGGACTCCAATGATGCCTTCAATCACACATAACTTGAATTTCTAACCTTTAACTTCTAACCTTAAAGTGCACATATCACACTCACAAATGCATACCAAATAGTTGTTGTATTGTAAAGCATGTCTTCCTTTTACAATGCTTGTCTATGCAATTGGAAAACAACACACTTGCAAGCCACCCTTTTGATTCCATCAAGAGAAGTAAGTCTCAAGAGTTGAGGAAATCCAAATCCAAACCCATCCTCCTTGCTTGTGGCCATTCACTCAATGTCACCATCTTTCAATTTCACGGAGGATTCCAAGTGATTCCCAAAAACAATCCTACCCTTCCCATGGATGATTCCCTACTAATCCCAAAAAGACTTTTAACCTACAAAATTGAAAGTACCAATGAATGCTTGGAAACATGGGTGCTACAAAAATTGATGAATTGGGGGAGACGAGTGTATGTTCAACTAAAGGTGAAGTGATCAATGATGGCAATGAGATAAAATCAAAGGCTGGGGTTTCCAAGATGGCCAAGGTTTGGCTCGCATTGCTAGATTAACAACAGAACAACACATCTGGTGATCGAACTCCTACTCTGTTGACAGGATCTCCCAGGGAAACCCTAATTCCTAAACACTTACTGGTGGAACCTAAAACCCATTACCATGATTACCATGATCTTGGGGCATTTCCCGCTCATTGTCAAATTGTAATGCATGGAAATGACAATGGGTTAATTATAATAGAGTTATACATTAAGTCTTGCGATTAGGGGTGAAGAATGGTCAGTTTTGGCATAATAAGGCATCAAACGAAATTGTACAAAACGAAATAAGAGGGACGAGACCAGTTTTTCCAGCAATTTTGGTGGTAAACTCAGTTTCATAGTGTCTTTCTTTTTTCCTGATCGCGCCTCCAGTGCTGCTACATGTATTTTCACTGCTCCTACTTGTACAACTAGGCACTATAATTACTCTCGAACCTTGTGCACTGAATGTGAGTTTCAGCATTTCATACTGAGATTTAGTAAAAAAAAATTCTTTACTTGGCAAGATACCACTGAAAGAGGGGATAAGGGGGGTGAAAGCACGCCCAAAGACAGGGTGAAGACAGGGTGACTTTGCAGAGAAACTCTAATATATGTTTACCATGTTTCATGACAAGGGGGAAAGAAAATTACACCCATTATATCAACAGAATTCTCAACAGTGGTGAAACCAACATGAACTTATTATTATTATGTTTTGTCCGTGTGCATGTTACTCTTGAAAACTCTCGAGTTCGTATCAAGTGCCAGATTTGGTATCTGAAGCAGTACAAATAGAAATATTTGTCTTCCTTGACTTTTTCATGAAAGAGGGAGTTGTTCTTGAGAGAGATACACACCTACCTAGTACTCACTATCTACCTACTTACCTATTCACCTAGTACCTACCTACCTACCTACCTACCTACCTTCAATAAGGGTGACTTATAATAGTCTGACAACTAGTGTGTTGTAGAACAGCCAGTGCATCAGTGACTCTGTCAGAAAGTCCTGAGTTGAACATGCACAATAAGGTGGCCAACTAACTACAAACTGTTTTTACATTGGTGCTGGTATTTAGTGTTAATTTAGTGTCGTCTCCTCCTATTGGGGTCTGAAAAAGGGGCAACAAAAAGAATTTGTATCTGTGAGAGAGAGACTCTTCTTTGTGGGAGTTTTTAGGGCAAAAGTGAGAACCAGCAGCACCCACCAGCACACCATGTAGTATATGGATGATGTTTGGACAGGAAAACACAAAACATTTTTCATTCTTTTCCTGCCATCCATCATCCATCATCCATCATCCCACAGCTTAGCTAACCACAGTGGTTAGCTAGCTAGCTATATTGTATAATACCAATTCAATTACACACGTATTTTTTTACCTATCTAGTAACCGGGCACCAAGTGCTTTCACCTACTTTCCAACCTCGATAATTAACTATGGGTGCTCACTACATGCTTATACCTTAGGGTACTTAGTACCACATAGGTAGTTAACTGCATAGTGTGTGGTGGAAGTGTGTAAGGTAAAAAGCCCGACGGTGAGGGCATTACCGAAATAAGGGCAAACACAATAGCAAGAGTTGAACACAAGCTTGGTTTTGGTAATGCACTCTCTCTCGATCACGGACTTTACATGGTGCAAAAATCAAATGAAACGGAAAGCTCACCAACCCACCCACCCTCCTGCCCAACATGAAAATAAATTAGACTGCCCTGCTCATGGGGCAGAGGAAGGAAATAATTGTGCACTATGGGTAATGTGTCCTCCCAGTTTACACTAAGAAAAATTCTAAGACCAAACCCCCCCCTCCACACACATACAATTATTGTGCCATGTTCATAGTACCTTGTACTTCATCCATTTTGTCAGTCTGAACACTCCTCGGGGCCATAGTGAACACACAGTGCCCACCAGCACACCATCCACTGAGTGGATGAACCTCAACTGAGTTAATATTTGGTTTCATCTTGGTAACCAGTTATTGTGTAGGAAAGACTAGGTCTCATATATAGGTAGATAGGTAGGAAAATAGGCAACTTCTAGGTAAGTATGTAGATGGATTATACATACATAGCCAAGGGCTGTTTTTACTACCTAGCTACTAACCAACCTGCTTGTGGGTTGTTAGTAGGTAGGTTGAAAAAAAAGTAACTAAAGTTAACCACCATGGTTAGCTAGGGAACAGGAACCCAACAGAATACTGTTTCCTCATCACTTAACATTCATCCTTCATATGAGTGCTGGTTCACTGTGGCCGTAGGTACCACAGTGAACCAGCATGCGCCAGCACAGCGTCAAGGATGGATGGTAAGTGGTCAGGAAACAGTTTTCTGTTGGGTTTCAGTTCCCTAGCTAACCATGGTGATTACCTCAGTTGCTTTTTCTTTTAACCTACCTACTAACAACTCGCAAGCAAGTTGTTAGTAGGTAGGTAGGTAGGTAATAAAAACAGCCCTTACAAATGTATAAACCATCTAATTACCTACATAGTTACCTATTTTCCTACCTACCTAACTATGTATGAGACCTATTGTTACGGGCCCACTCCATAGTACATACACAAGAGCAAGAACCGGATGGAAGGTGATCAAATGGGTCAATGAGTAATTTGTGTGGCCTTATGCCCTTTGTTGTTGAAACTTGATAATGCAAAATTATTTGTTTAGGTACCTTTGATTCCCTTGTTGCCTATGAGGATATTTCTTGTTCTTTCCTAGTAATATTCATTCAATGTTTGTTATGAAGAAATGTTATATTCTTAAATAGCAATCACACTTGGTGGTAAACACTAGGTAGTGTTGGTAGGTTCAAGGTATTGAGCAAGTTTTAAGTCTATGCTTTAAGAGGCTTTGGGGGGTATGTGGACCAAAGGTTCAGACTTAAAATGAAGCATCATATGTGCTTCATTTTGAGTGGTTTTAAATGTTATGGAAGCACTATCTCAAGCTCTAGAAATCATCTTTGAAGTGCAAATCAAAAGGAGTAATGAAAAAATAACAAGAAGAAAAATAAGCTTTTCAACTTACAAAACTTTTTTTTTTTTTCCTCCTCTTTGGACCCTTATTATTTTCAAACCTCATAATTTTCTTATTTCTTTTGCATTTTAAATGATTTAAAGTGCTATAGGAGTGCCACTCGAAGTTTTACAAATCAGCTTTGAATTCTAATAACAATAGAGCAACATACAAGGAATTGTTTAGCTGTTCAAGAATTGACCTTTGTATTGTTCAGTGGTTTGTTCTTTTGAATTCTTGACCCCCCTTTACTTTTGGGGGGGTTTTAACTTTCTCATTTCTAATTCATTTTTGACAATTGTTAGTGTGTCAGATGTGCCAAGAGGAGGAATTCAAGTTTTGTTTGGACATCAAAAACAATGGAACCCTCCCTTTGGATCCAACCTACCCTAAGCGCTTAAGTGTTTGGTCACTAGCTAGTCTACCATAAATACAAATCTTTTTAAAATTATAACAATGAAAACTTGTTTTTTAAAATTGTCATAATTTAACTTTGGACAAACCTTATTGGATAAATTGTGATGGTGTTGGATGCATGCTATATCATTAAACAAAAAAAAGAAAAAGATTGTATCAACACATTTTGATTTAATATTGAAGTAGAATTAAACCTATTTTTTTACTTTTAAGGATTTTTTTATTACCTTGATGTTGTCACAATTTTTGTGATAACAACAAAGTAATAGAGAATGACTAATTCTTTTGTTGTAAGAATAGTCACTTTCCATTGGAAATGCAATTATTTTGGAAATGTGTATGTAATTAATGTTGGGAAAAATAATTCAAGGTTTGTAATATTTTTTTTAAAAATTAAAAATTCCCTTAAAAAAATGGTAACTCATAGTTTGATTCACAACTTTCACATCATGTATTTTGATCAATGTTTAACTTGCAAGGATGTGAGGTGGTTGTGATCATAACTAACATCACAAACTTCCCATCCCATGATTTGATAATGGAAATCATGCAAAAATCATTCATTCATCGATTCATTTTTTTTGTACATGGTTGTCATGTGTTTAAAACATGTATGATGCATGTACAAATAGGATGAAATATTTTCATCCATATGAAAAAAAAAAATTATGTCAATGAAAATATTTCAACCATTTTCGTCCTACTTATATATGTATCATACATGTTTTAAACACACAACATTCGTGCACAAAAAACACAAACCCATGAAATAATAGATTTTGTGTGAATTTGAAACAAATTGATAATGCCTAGAAGTTTGTGATGAAAGGACAAATTATAATGAAAATTTGTAAATAAAATTTATCATCACATATCATAATAGCTTGGCCATTTCAACAAATGATGTATTCTTAAATATTCCATCAAATTTTGTATTTTCCTTCAAAAGAAGTTCAACATATATATATATATATATAATGTCAAATTGGCCCAAATATTATAATATACCTAATGGAAAGATGTGTTAATTAAATGAACTACAAGTTAACTATTATGTAGGTGGCTACCAATTCATTGGTTTTCCCTTTCCCATTCCGTCCAAAAGGAAAAAAAATTGTCTCATTGTCTATCAAGATTTATTTTTCTTAACAATCCTACCCAATTATCTCTTACACTAATACCCCAATCCACAAGCATGTGCACCTATTTAATGAAGTTCTTAATTTTAATTGGGTGCAATGTAGATGAAATTGAACTTGATTTTAAACTAGATTGAGCTCCAATTTTTTTGAATTTTTTTTGGAATTAAATATTTTATAAATGTAAAAAAAAATCAAAACTGTACCAAAGGTTCTATCAAACCAAAAAAAAAACTAATAAATATTAAAACTAAAGGTTCCTTTCACAATCAAACGTTAGACAACACTAATAAATATGGATTAATTCAATGTTTGGAAAGTTAGTAACTTTGTTCACCAATTCACACCAAAAAAAGTCATTGACACAAAAATATTACATGGCATCACCTATGGCACTTGATGTTAATTGAATGGTGTAAGGTGATGATAGGTCAATTTAGGTTAACACAAAATTTTAATAATCTTAGATTTACAAAAACACATCTAATGCATGCAATGTCTTTTGCACATCACATCCAAAGCATACATTTATTTCCATTTGTCTTTGCATGTATTTACAAACCATTGTTTTCTCATTTACACACCATATTGAGGGATTGCATGCATTTAGACCACCTTGCCATATGTACCAATTTGCACGAACCTCATCATTTCCACCATACTAACACTTGTTTTCACCTATAGAGTACAATGTGTGTTCATGAGACCTTCTAATCATGTTGATGTTGTGATTCATTGCATTGTCACACCATCAAGCTATTTGACACCATCATTTCTAGCTATGAAGACATTAAACATTCAAAGGATTGTAAAACCTCTGCCTACTTCTTAATTCTTGAATTCTATAGTAAAAAACAAAAACAATTGCAAAGTGAAAACTATCACAATAGCTTTTATGTAGAAATCACAAATCATAGTTGTTAGATTCATACCTAGATTTTGTTTTAAAAATCACCCACATGCACACCCCAATGATTAAACAACTAGTGCAACGAAAAAAATAAAAATAAATAAAATTGTTAATCATAATTTTGATTCAACTATAATGGTAGAAGTTGTTAGGAAATTTCATCAGTCCCTTGGGAACATGGTGAAATCTAGATTTTTTTGTTAAAACCAAGAAAGATGAACACATCACAATCATTGATAAAGAGGACAATTAAGAGAAATTTGACACAAACCTTGAAAAATAGACATTTGAAACCAATTTGAAACTATAATCACCAAGGTGGAAAAAAATCTCAACAATTGTCATGGATGTGGGTTGTTCAAAGCAATTGAAGAACGGTTCAACTTGTAAGGACAAGTGGGGTTCTATAACTCAAGTGATTTTAGAAAGACATGTATGATTACATGGCAAGTACCAAACATAATCAAGATTATTGGACTATGAGTATACAAGATAAACCATTAAAAGAAATCTTGTATTATTCAACCATCCAATTTGTGACTATATGCAAGTAATTGTCATTTGCAATTATGTTTTGTCATTTTTACAACTAGTCATCATCCTTTTCAATCTATTATTTTTCTTGTGACTATGGTGCTACTAGTTTGGGCCTATTAGGTTTTCCATTCTTTCACGTTGATTATTTTTTTGGGCTTTATGTTCAATAAGAAACTTCTATGTCAAATCAATTATAAAATTAATCACAACTTGGTTACTTTTATGTGGTGCACTTATACTTTTCAAGAATACTAGGATGTTTTCAAATATATTAGGGACATATTTATAGATTCGTGTATTTATGTGGTATTAGGGCATGTTAAATTCACATTTTATGTATATTGTGGATTGGCTAAGTAGGCTACATAATAAGGTGGATAGGTGGGTAGGGCTACTTACTACTTAGGTACTATATTTAACATGTAAAGTTAATTAATTATATAATAGTGATTTAATAAATAATAATAGTAATAATAATAATAATATTAACTTGTAACTCACCTTTTTTTAAGTTAATTATTAAGTAGTTTAAAATTATTAAATAAAATAATTCATATTTTTGATGAATTTTTATTAATAATTAACTTGGGTTTTTCATTGTTTCACACTAATAGTGATGATCAATTGACATAACGTCAAAGTATTCAAATATTTTAAATTTAATTCAAAAAAATCTAAAAGACAACTAGTTAAAAACATTAGTAAATTTAATCATATTGATTCCATGAAATCATTTTCACCTTCATTGATTTTAGAATATGAAATTTAATTTTCACATATTGAAACATTAACATTCTTAGCACCCATGATGTCCATTTTTGCACCTTTCATTGAACTAATAAAAAATTTGGGCTTTTCTAATGTCCCCCATGTCCTTCCCACCATGTGTCATAAATGCCAACACCATGGAGTTCATTCATATAAATGTTCATCCATAATTTGTAATTAACTTATACTGAACTCTTAATTTAATTTCAATTCATTTTTAGTTAACTATTAATTAACTTTTAGCCTAACTTTTAATTAACTTTTAATTCATTTGTATTATCCTTTAGTTCACTTCCAATTTAGTTCTAATTAACTTTCAATTAAGTTTTAGTTAAGTCTTAGTTCACTTCCAATTAACCAATTTTGGGTACATTTTTTTAATCATAACCTTGTTTTGTTCTTATTTCATTATATTGCAATAAAATCTTGTTGGAACCTTATCTTGCACATGTTGTGTTCTTGTTCTTGTTTTTCTTGTTTCACGATTTAGATTTGGAACTAGGCATGCTCGTGTTCTCATTTTGGTTTAGGAAATTCTATAGACTTGGTTGTTTTGTGCCCGTTATAATTTGTCATAGTCTTGTTTTGTTCTTGTTTCATTCTTGCAATAAAATCCTATTGGGCTTTTGTTTTGCACATGTTGTGTTTTCGTTCTTATTTTTTTCGTTTCATGATTTAAATTTGGAATTAGACATGTTCATGCTCTCATTTTGGTTTAGGAAATCCTATAGACTTAGTTGTTTTGTGCCTATTATAGTTTGTCATAAACTTGTTCTATTTTTGTTTTGTTTCTTACAATAAAGTCTTATTGGATTCTTGTCTTGCACATGTTGTGTTTTTGTTTTTGTTTTGTTTGTTTCGTGATCTAAATTTGGAAATAAGCATGTTCATGTTCTCATCTTGGTTTAGGAAATCATGTAGACTTAGTTGTTTCGTGTTAGTACACTATGTTTCCCAATGGCCTTTAATTTGACAAAATCTATAATGTAAAATATTTTCAACCCTAATGTTTATAACATCCATTATGTGATTTTGAGTGCGTTTGGTGTCCTCTAACATTATATCCATTGCCCTAAGGGCTTTAACTTTCAACATAATGGTGCCCCTTATTACTTTTTTTCTTAAAATCATGTCTAACTTAGCGCACCCAACATTTCCAAAATGCATTTTCAACACCCCAATATTGTTTGTTGTCATTTTTTCATTCCTTGTTAACATTTTCATGTTTTTATCATTCTACATCATTTGTCATCATTGGCATTATCTAAGTGAGTTTTTGTTGTTGACCAAACATAAGTCATTTTTGAACCAAAATGCTCGATGAATTTGAAATTCTACTAGGGGTTGTTTAGATTTGAGAATTTTTGTTAATGTCAACATCCCATCTTGGGATGTTCTTTCAAAACCTTGACCTAACAACAATTAATATTTTAACTAAAGATTTGTAATTATAATGAAATTTCATATTAATTATTTGTGATTTTCATTTTCAATATAAACCAAAAGCTACCATCATCATAAATTTAGTGTTACCAATTGTTGGAGTTATAAACATTATGAAAATTAATCAATATAAAATATATTAAGGAATGTATTATGCATATAAAATGTGGTTTAATGGTTTATAATACACTAAAACATGTTCTTATCATTTACAAAATGTTGAAATTTAAGACATTTAGGATAATTTGTAATCAAATGTGTAAGCCAAGAACTTGAATTAAGATCCATCTTTCAGAACATAAATAATGCATTATTCAATAGGTCATTAAACCTAAAAATGGAGTTGAATGAAAAGGTGAATGTTAAAGGATATTAGGTAGGGATGTCAAGTAACATTAGACATGTAAGCAACATAAGGATTGGACACGTTGATTGAATGAGATTGAATAGGTAGGTAGGGTAAAACTCGATAAGTAAATATTTTGAAAACTAATTCAAATTTGGACATGCGGTACTATTCTTTTTTCGAAATTTTGTTGTTCCAAATGGGGTTTTGAAAAGAAATGGGGTAGCATTTCCTCTGTTTCCTTAATTTGGTTGTGTATCATTTTTCTTTGCAAGTTTTGGATGTTTAAGAGCATTAATTTGTGTGTGGAAAAACATGTAGGAGTTGGGTTTAAGAAACTAAAAAGGAATGAAAGATTTGCATAACAAAATTTGGTCAATTCTTATAGGTAAAAGTTTTGTTAAGACTATAATGAAATTGTTGTTAGTAGATTTGAAAATCAACAATTTAATCATCATTATAACTTTTAATTCTATGTAAACACATTTAAAACATGCATTTTAAAATAACAACATGCACAAAAAAATCTTAAGGATTTCAAAACCTTGATGTGATACATAATGATAATAGGTTGAAAGACATGTGATTTATGGTTAACATGTAATTGATTTAACAAAAATATTAATTCTTTAAATAATTTAAAATCTGAAATTAAAAGTAAAATTTTCAACATGTTCCAACTATATAAAAATGAGAACATTTTATAATTAAAAACAATTATTGTGATAAACTTGTATGGTTAAAAAAATCTTGCCCATCTTAATTTGCACCCAATTTGAAGACATTGGTGTATTGCCAACAAATTAAATCATTTCTTTTTCTTCTTCCTTTTTTTGCCACTTTCTTTGCTAATTTCTTTTTTCCTTTTTGTAAAGCTTTTATGATAATAAGTCATTCATCCTCCCATGGATTTAATTAATTAATGACATACAATGAGAGAAAGTTGCAATCCATACAACATATTTATGGGATTAAATTATGAATATGTTGTATGGGTTGCACATGTCATTTAATATATTCATAATATTTTCAAAATTGTTTGAATAAATGAATCGCATCCATGTTTATTCCATACAAACCTATGAAAAGAAAATTTCGCATGACTATTATTGTCAAATCATGACCCAAGAAGTTTGTGATGTGACACTATGGTAGGATTTTGGTACACCTTAAAGAATTTGAACTCACATAAGTTGTTGAAATAATAATATTTTAAAATTTAATATGTTAAGGTTTAATTTATAGCTACATTAAATTTTTCTTGTCAAGGATTAGGAAATTTATATTTGATTGTGCTTTCATCCATTACATTTCAAGTTTTTTTAAACATTTTTATGTCATTGGGAAAATTCCAATTTTTTGTCGTTGCACAAGTTTAATATGAATATTGTAATGTTCAAGTTTCACAAATTTGTAGATTTCTATTATTTCCAACAAAAGAAATAAACATTACTAAATGCAATCTAAAACTATACTAGATCCAAGTAACCAGCCTCTTCTAACTCATCTTCAAGTAACTCAACACTCGAGCAATACATGCCCATAGAAAATCCTAAGATACATTGTCACATGCAACCCATACCAGCCACATAGCAACTAAGGGCAACTAGTAGAATGTGGTAAATCACATTCTGTTATAGGGTCATATGATAAATGGTAGTACATGTCAACTTTTTCATACCCACCTAATCCAAATATGGACCCCAATTCCTTTAGACTTAGATACCCATGTGATATGGTCCTTAACACCATTACCTATACCATGTATATACTGGCCAAAAAACTACATAGCAAACAAAATTCACTGCCTTCTTCATTAGTGGTATGGGGGCCATTGAAAATCTGCCTAATTTCAAACTGACTATATCTGCTCAAGCAAATCATATTGCATTTCATTCATGGTCACCTAGACCTTAAGAATGTTCAAAACTTTGAAAATTAGACAAGTCATGAATTTACTTAGTACTTAAATGTTACTTTGTGTACTACATGAGGTCTTCCAAAAGAAGATGTAATTTAATTTAATTTTTTTCACTAAGGGACGTGGGCTAGCATTTAGAAGTGAGTGGCAAGCTACTTGCATTATATGGTACTAGTGGGAACCCGTGACCAAAGGTCACTGTGAAGTCCCCCAGTTTATTTATTTAAACTGTATTTATTTCCTTTAAACCAAGATCGCAGACGTGCGAGCCCTCCCAAGGGGCCTCCTCTTCCTCTTCCTCATTGGTTTAATGAGGGTTGTTGTGTTGAAGGGGGGAGAGATAGGTGAAGAGGTCCATTCTGTGGGAAAGGTAACCAAGGAAACAAAAGGGATCCCAAGTTCTAGTGTAAATTGGGAATTTTTTTGGTTTCCCTAGTGTAAAGTCAACTAATTCAAAAAAAATACCAAATTTTCGATATCACAAATTTATAAATATATTTATTTTAAAAATATTTATAACAAAGAAAACTTGATCCCAATTCCCAACTTGACGAAATTTAGTTTTATTGCAAGTCTTTACATGCTGTAAAACCTAAAAATTACTTAAGTATAGGGTAAGGCCCTTCCCCATAG
>Ga0209611_10007644_pt1 | contig 17238 bp, 6 predicted proteins | sample S1TSphgellanicum_3_FD_187693 | JGI IMG/M metagenome (GOLD analysis project Ga0209611, IMG submission 187693) | Host-associated microbial communities from peat moss isolated from Minnesota, USA - S1T2_Fc - Sphagnum magellanicum MG (SPAdes) (version 2) | ecosystem: Host-associated > Plants > Peat...
CTTTTTCCGGTTTTGTCCCCAGTTTTGTCCTCCTCATTTTGTCCCCAGTTTTCCTGAAACTGGGGTGGACCAATACCTACAGTTTGGGGTACTTTATGGATAACCCTAAATCCTTCAACCAAGGATTAAAAATCTAGCTTAAAAGGCTTAAAAACTTAGGTAAAAAAAGGAGCCAAATTCTTTGCTATATATATATATATATTTCAAAGATCTATTCCAATTAATTCCTTGGGTATCTCATTTTATTTTCATTCTACAAGTGCAAAAAAAAGTTAGATTAGTCATGATGTTGTTGAAAGCACTTCACTCTAATGGGAAGAAAAAGGTTGCACATGACAAATGCATCTATATCTATCCATCCCTAATGCCTTAAACCCAAAGGTGCCTTCACCATTCCCAATTTTGGGAGAAGCCAAAAGTACATACATATGTGTGGGGACCTTAAAAGAAGATTATGGGCTAGGTACTTGATGTTAAATATGAGTCATAATGTGAGATTTAACTCAAAGCATACAACTTGATGATCACACAAACCCAAAGTTAAGTCATTATATATAATAGGGGATAGGAAGGTTATCACACACCTTCGTATTGTAATATCCTACCCTTATTCCAAATCTTGATGTTTTCCTAAATATAAGTCATTTTGGAGACAATTTTGGTTCCAATCGAAATGGATGAGTCATATATGCCATAAATTTGATTGAAATGCTTACTAAGTTGATTGAAGAGACAAGTAGTTGGAGTTCATGTGATTGAATTTAGTTTTTTTATTATTTATATCATTTTATTATATAAATAGTTTAATTTTTTATCAAATTATGGATGGGTCATCATAGTGCAATGGGCCCATGCTTGGAACTATTATATATTTATATTTTTCTTTATATTTAATTATATATATGTATGATCAATTTGATTCTAGATTGGTAACCATGCCATCACATGAACCTCATGATTCAATAACATCAAAATAGATCCAAAAATTGTTAGGTTGTCAATAGATTGTTGGACCCACAATGCATCATCCAACTTTCTTGCCACATCAACATGATTATATTTACTACTGTAAATCACAATTATAACATGTACAAAGTGAGATTTGAATTTTCATTCCCTTGGTCATTGTTGTGACATTAGCTTTGGTTTCATGAACAAGGTTAAATCATGACAACGGAAGCAATTGAGAGAGGGTGTATGGGGATTCAAACACACACCCCCACAAGTGTGAGAAAGTGTAAAAGAGTGAGTCCCCAACATTTGCAAATGGATTTTCATTTTGGGAGTTATAATCTTGCGATGTTTTGAAATTGTACAACAAGATATGGGGAGCCAAACATTGTCCAAATTGCAAGGCCCACTTTATATTGTTGGAAAGCTTTTCAAAAGTAAATATCCAAATTGGGGTTGCACTCTCCATTTGAATATCTAAAACATTGTTTACTACCAAATAAATGGTTGCAAAGTTGGTAGTTCAACTTTTGACCATAAATCCTCCAATAAAAAATTGAAAACACTTTTGATTAGAGCACATAATATTTTGTTGGAATTTTTTTTCAATGTTAATAACTTTTCCTTCAAGAACTAGAAATCCACGTGTGGGAGTTATGAGCTTGTAAAGTAATATGACTCGTGACTTGGTAAAGTTAGGAAAATTTAGAGACTCCCATTTGGGAACCTTTAAAATTTATGCCACTTTGATGTTAGTAATCATTTTCACCATCTATATCATATATTATAACGCACGTATTGTGAATGTGTCTCTCATGATTTTGTCCACATACCATTTTGGTTTCAATTTGTATAAACCAACCTTTTTTTAATTTCATTTTGGATTCAATTTTGTGAAGTCATCCTAATCCCATTTCAAAGTTAACACACTTTTCTTCTTTATGGGAGTTAAGGAACACACCCATAGTTTGCATTTTGTTGCAAAACTAAAATCAACATGGTGTTTGACTCTCAATACCATTTAACGAACCTAAAGGTGCATCAATCACAATGAAATGACTTAATTATCACACCACCACTTCACATGATGACATCAAGTATTGTCATTGCAAAAAATGCAAACATTTGTTTTTCAACACTATCTTCCTTATACAATAACATAATGTAAGTATGTTACTTCATAATGAAATTTATTTCACATGTAAAGGTATTACATTGATTTTCAATATTTATTTGAAATATTAAATTAATTTTTTTATATTTTGATTTGGGTTATTAATTTAAATAAAATATCAATTTTTCATTTTAACATTTTCCACAAATTTATTTAATTTTCCAATGTCAAAATATTACATTAATTTGCATATTTTGATTTTGAGCCATAAGTTCAACTATAATATTTTTATTTGAAGTAAGTACTTTCCAATTTCATAATGAAATAAATTTCACTCATGAGATTATATAATTAAATTCATATTTTATTCAATCCCATAATTACAATTAATTTCTTGATTTCAAACACAAATACATTACATTAGTTCAAAAATTTCAATATGTTTTTTAAAAAATGAATCATCATAAATACTAATTAGTTTGATAACATATTATTTAACCTTCCAAGAAATATGAAAAGCACACTACTTTATTAGTCATAGAATTAATTTCAAAAATGGTATAAAGTTTTACATTATAATGCATGCATGTAGCATCAAAACTAACATTGCAATTAGAAATGTGAAATGTGACAATCCATCCTACAATTTGGATGGTTTATTTCAATCACATTAGTGAAGTGTTAAAGTCCATGTAAGTATTGCATCCATCACATGTATCCAATTGTGTTATAGTTTGAATAGATAAAAAATGGAAATTAATCATAACATACACACTTATTTTTCATGCTAATAAAAACAAACTTAGTTAACCATTTTACACTACTAACCTTCATTTTACAATCAATGTAGTTGCAATGCAATTATTGGGAAAACCATGGTTTTGTTTTACTACTCGACGACATCCAATGACTCATCAACCAACATGAGCTGTTGTTCTAAATTCATAGTAGTCATGTAAGCAATAAGCTATCATAATACATTAACTACAAAATGTCCAAATTCTAAATGACACTAAAAGTACATTTTGAGGTGTTGCATTTTTTGGATTTTTTTTCCCAACATGTTCTCAATATCACCTCCCTTTGTCCCAAATGCTTTGTTTAATGTTATTTTCTTGGAACCTATTCAGGTGGGCCAACATTAGAACTTACATGTTTTTCTATGTTTGATGTAAAGATTTTAATATTGTGGGAATCTAACAAAGTTGTGGAATTGTTTTGTGGTGATGGGTCAATCGAAGAGGCTCATTTTCTAAACTTGGAAAACACCTTTCAACTAAGTAATAGGAATCGCTCTATATCATCACAATTTCATTCACTAATTTCCAAGGTATGATGACCAAATTTTTGCCTTGCACATACATATGTTGTGTACGGTTACAAGAAAAATAAATATAAAAATTATTTTTATTCTTACTCTACCCAACACTTGCATACCATAGGGCATGGTCAAAATTATATACACAAGTTGGGTCTTATTTTCACATGATGTAAAAAACCCAAGTTAAAGGACTATATCAAGTTTGAATGGTAGATGCACATTTTTTGACCTCATGATTTTGAGCATCATAGGATTCCCTTGGGTGTGAAAGGTGAATAAAACATATTCTTGACTAACTTTGAATAATATAGGTCTAAGGCTTATGGGAAGTCATTTATGCTACCATGTAACCCCTTTTATCACTCCTTCAACCACCTCCCCAAAGCTATGAAAAGAAAGGGTCTAACTTTACTTACAAAAGGCCTATTTACAAGATGGGTAAGTGGGGATTAAGCAACCTTTCCCGCTCTCTAAATTAAGATATTATATATATACAATAAAATAGAATAAAATAAACTAGCAAAATTTAATGATCAACTTTTTATATGAAGTAGTTATCTTCATTAAACATATGTTGTAAAATAACATTATTTACAAAACTTCATTTTTTCCCAAAATTATGACATTGTAAGACTTTGAAAATGGATGTAAATTTCCACATCGTCCTTTAGGGGCTCCTTGAAGGTTTTCATGGAAATAATTAGGCCATGTACTTGTGGATGTTTATCCTTTCATTTCTAATTACCATAGTACTTCGTTTGGCTTGGTAGCAAGTTGTGATTTATGTATGTAATTATTTGTGTTTGGTGATTAAAAAATAATGATATTTTACAATTCATCATTACAATTATACTAAATAATGGGGCTAGTGTGCTTAAGAGTTTCTTTTAAATTTTTGGTATTGTAGACAAACATTTTTCAAAATTTTCAACAATTCAAAAAATAATAATTATTGCCCAACCAAGCTAAGTGCTATGGTGGTCAAATAAAGCCTTCCCCCACTTATGCTCCAACCGAATTTCCTTGGAAGAAAAGACATGTGTGGGGAGTAAGGAAATAAAATGTTCCAAATTTTTTGCCCAAAATGGAATTGTGTTTCTCAATAGTCTAAACATAAATTACTAGAAGAAATCCCAACCATTCAAAGCATTACCAAATCATGTCTAAATGGAAAGTTTGATACAATCTTGAAAAGGTCTTGACAAGGCCTATAGAAAGTTGGGCTTGCATGTAAACATCTATGATAAATTGCTTGAAAGTCATAGCTTTTCAACATTTCAATACACTTAATGTTTTGAAACTTTGGCATTTCATTGTAGATTGCATGGAGATCTATAAAGTATCATATGTAGAGGTGTAATGCCTCCTACAAAGGTTTAGGTCATGATGTATTCAAGTGCAAGTCCATGACAAGTCTAATTCTAGTTTTGGTTCAAAATTACAGTAAATCATTTTTTTTGTTTCTTAAATGTGATGGGTTAACCAAAGATTGCATACCAAATGTGTTATTTTTACATTTTTCAAACTCACACTAGTTAAATTGAATCGTGAATACCATAATACCTTTACCATTTCAACAACAAATTGCCAAATAATTATCTAAATTTAAAATTTTAACTTTGGCACTTGGTTTTTTATTTTGAATTTTTTGGTAGGTAATGATTATAAAAAATAAAAAATAGTGTTTTGTCAATGTTATGGAGTAGTCTACTGTGTCTAGATTGCTCTAATATTAAATTATTGTCATGGAAGGTCTATGATTCAAATATTAACAATTGAACTTCAAATTTATTAGAATTTCACCACAAACAATAAATAAAATTTCAAAAGTTCGGCAAAATGAAAAATAATTTAATTTATGTTGAAATGGTAAAGGTACTACAGTGGTCAAATAATGCATTCTAGGTTTTGGCAAATTTCCTTGTGGTTCCAATTAGCAAATGACCACATATACCACTAGAAAAGCTTAAAAGCGCATAATTTCACATAAATGGCATGACTTCCACCTCAAGATAAGTCCATCAATGCACATGTATATTGATGTGCTTTGAAAATATAATTTTTCATGCATGAAGCTTAGACATAAGGATACTATAATATTCATCAACTTTACAAAATTTATCATTATATCAAATTATGGCACGTACATCCATTTAAACAAACAATGTAACCATGTGCTTTTAAAACTAAACCAAACAAATTCCCAAAACATGGAAATGACTCACAACAATTTCAAGATTTTTTAAAATTTTATTATTACAAAATTTGCACTAATGCCGCCATTGTGCATTTATTCCATCAACAAGGTTTATTACATTAAATTTGAAGCCTTCTTTTAAAAAAAAATCTAACCTTCCATAATAAGATACCCATATTTAAATCATTGAATGAACAATCCCACCAAATTTGACTTTAATGACACTTGCAAGTTGCAATAATGAACAAAAAATTGGTTACAATAAAAAGAGATAAACCATTGGACCTTGAACTATAGTTGGCAAGTTTTTGAATGGTAAATGTAGGGAAAAGTCTAAGGCAATAAAATTTATTCAGTGTAAAGACTTTGCATTGGTTTGTTGTTTCAAATTTGGGAAATGTGAATAATCTTTCAATTGGCAAGTAAATGACATTGATTGTTCTTTTGAAGTGGTGCATATTTAATATTTACACCTATAAACCTTATATTATGTCACATTTGGTTAATCAATCACCACCTTAATCATGTAATGATCATTAATTAAACATTAGCAATACAATGTAACATCCATGTGCCACATGATAAGGAATCAAAACAATAATTAAAAAAAATAAATTTCATGGTCTAATAATGAATTATATGTTCAAAGGATTTCACACCTATTGTGGTACAAAATTCCATTCAAATAGTGAATTCCATAACAATTGAAGCCAAATTTACCATCTTTGGTCATTTTTTCAAAATCAATTAATTTTCATACATGTTTGCCAATGTTTTACCTATTTTAACTAGCACAACCTATGGCCCAAACATCAAGTTCATGAAATAAAAGAAGTCCATAATATTACATTAGTATTTCTCTTAGACCATAACAATCCCCACCCTTCCAAATAGGATGGCAATTTTTTTTAATTAAACATTTATAAATGTATGGAGTTTGAAAACTTCTATAAATTGGCTCAATTCAAATTATATAAAAACATCATTAATTAAAAAAATAATGCCATGGAAAACACTTACATGATTGTATAATTTATGGTTTTCTCTTTATTGCCAATGAAAACTTTGACTAAAAATCGATGTAATCAAATGCATTATCACTACCAACTCATTGGGGCACCATGCATTTTTACAATAACTATCATCTTCAAAATCATTGATTCCAATTTTGAACCCTAATTCATGCACATATATGCTTATCAATTGTCATGGATTTTGACAAGGTAGTTAACACCTTCATCACACCTCAATTCGTAATATATTTTAAAAATATTTCCTATTTGTAATGAAAAATTCAATTTGTTTGTCAATCACAACTTTATACAACTAAGCCTAAGTCATCACAAATGTTGATGTCAAACCCTACATCTTCGTTGAGTTAACACGTGTTATGACAATTGAAAGTCCTTCCTTACTTTTTGGCACCTTTATGCATTGTGGGGTGGTGTGGGGCCATCAAGAAACTATATGGAAGGGAGGTTGGATGTTGTCAGGGTTTAGTACCATAATTTGTAATGCATTGTTCACAACATGTTGCAATTACCAACTTCCATTTAAATTAATGTTATCTTGTTAGGCAACAATGACAATCTTTGATTTTTGTAAACCTAAAATTATCGACATAATTTGCAATCAAACCACACACAAACTAAAAGTAAATGTAATGCTCGTGGGCTTTAGTACCACAATTTGTAATGTATTGTTCACAACACGTTGCAATTACCAACTTCCATTTAAATTAATGTTATCTTGTTAGGCAACAATGACAATCTTTGATTTTTGTAAACTTAAAATTATCAACATAATTTGCAATCAAACCACACACAAACTAAAAGTAAACATAATGCTTGTGGGCTTTAGTACCATAATTTGTAATGTATTGTTGACAACACGTTGCAATTACCAACTTCCATTTAAATTAATGTTATTTTGTTAGGCAATAATGGCAATATTTTGTTTTTATAAACCTAAAATTATCAACTTAATTTGCCATCAAGCCACACATAAACTAATAGTAAGTGTAATGCTTGTGGGCCTTAGTACCACAATTTGTACTGTATTGTTCACAACACACAACAATTACCAACTTCCATGTAAATGACTGTTATCTTGTCAAGTAACAATGGCAATCTTTTGCTTTTGTAAACCTAAAATTATCAACTTAATTTGCAATCATGTCACATACAAATTAGAAGTAAAGGTGATGTTTGTTAAAAATATTTTTGAATCCAAACACAAATAAACTTTTCAACCCTAATGATTGACAACATCTTTTTCATCTACCAATTAGTTTTCAAGATGGTGAAACACAATAGTAACATGTTCAAAATTGACAAACAATGAGATAACAAGTGAAAACATCAAGAGCTTGGTGATAAAATAATGAAAGAAAAATTAACCATGATTGTGGAATAACCTATTAAAACAAACATGAATGAACAATTGAATTGATTGTATGGTCCACAAGGGTGGCCTATAATGCATGTGTGTAAAAATGTTGACCACAACAAAGGAGATGGCATCAAAATGAATAACCACCAAAAATGAATGAATTGTATAAACTCACATATGATTTGGGGATGAAATTATCACCACCCTATGTAAATTATGCCCTAAACATGTCCATGTGGCAAATGATCTAAATGACTACATTATGAAATGAAAAATTTTAAAATAAAAAAAATGAGATTTAAAAAAATATAAGGTGTGTTTTCCAAGGATGAAAATATTAAATGAGTTAAAACATTTGTAAGGGTTTTATGATTAATTTTAAAATAGGTTTACTATTATTTTGGGTGTGTAAATAACTAGTGAATTAATAGTTTATCCTCAAATGTTATTTTTCTTTGAGTTTCAAGCAAATCAAACAAACATTTGGATGTCATGTGTATGGTGAATACCAATTTTTTTAAAGAATTTTTTTTTGTTGAAAAAATGACAATCGTCCTTAAGAAGATTTAACCAAATTTGGTTATAAACCAAATATGAAGTAAACAATATTTAATTATCTTTTTATATTTTGGCTACACAATGAAAACTAAATATAAAAATATAATGATTTTTATTTTTATTTTTTTCACTTTTGATGATTGAAAACTTCCAAAATCATTTTTTAAAAATTTTTAATTTTGATTTTTGGTGAAGTTTTGTCCATAAAAAAGAAGTTGATGCATGCACCAAAAAAAAGCCATGAAATCATTGCCCTATAGCAAGTATCATTGAGGAGAAAGTCATAATTGTTTTGACATTATTAGTGTTAAGAAGTTCTAGATAAAGCTGACAAGATGAAACACTTTTGCAAAGCTGTTAATTGCTTTTTCAAGTTCACAAATGCTTTGTCATTTGATTGGGTTACATGCAGTATACGGTCCATGAACAAGAAAAGCACGAAACCAATTTCATATAAACCAAATCAAGTTCACAATCCCAAGACAAACTAAACATCGAAATTCAAATGCATGGATTCAATGTCTGAATCAAATCGTTTTTTTATCGATGAAGATCTTATGGACTACACCAACATTTGGTGCCCTCACAAATTGACACATCATGCTTCTTCGAAAAGCTCCAGGGTTGTTAGTGTAAAGTGTAAAAGGGGCCCACATTTGAGACATTTTTTTGTGAAGCAATCTAAAGATATTTTAAATTTCTAGAGTTCCACAAAGACAATGATGTTGCCAAATCCATAGCAACTTATTTCCAAGAAGCTTTTACAAAGCTAGATTTTTTTTTTTTTTTGAATTTAGCAACTTAGCACAAATGAGCTTGTCTTTTATGTTAAGTTCGAAAACAAATCACCAAAGATGATAAAAGTTTTTAGCTTGGTTAAGAAGTTATAACTATACTAGGTATAAGGCTACCCACTTTAGGTTATCACATAGTTCTAATTAGCTCACCATATTCCCAAGCGGGGTTAGCCCCATACCTTCGCACCGACCACCCCTTGTTATATAGGCAAAAATTTACAACCACGATGGCACCCACTAGTGGCTTAGAAAAAAAAGGAGAAAAAAATTTCTTAAAATTAGATTATTAAAATTAAAATTTATTAAAATAATTAAAAATAATAATAAATTTATTTTAAAAAAAAAAAAACACACACACACTCTCTTACTAGTGAGGCTATGTATGGAAATGGCTTTTGCCAGCAGAAATGATAAGACCTTTGTTGAGTGTATTAAGAATGTGTAAGCAGCCAGTTGCACATGGGCTGGGCCACACCACCAGAGCCCTCCTGATCCACAAACCTGCCTAACAACCAACAACAATCAGCATGCATTCCTTTCATCACATATTACTAAGGGACAAAACCCTAATGCACAAAAATCATGCCTAATGAATATTAAATTATTTTTCATGAACATTTAATATTTTATGAATATTAAATTATTTTCATGAATATTATTTATTTATTTATAAAAATCATAACATAAGTGGAATATTACCCCCATGATTGGGAACTTTCTTTCTTTTTCTTTTTTGGTGTAGGGTGTATATATAATATGCCCTAATAATCGGCCATTTAGTTAGGGCATTACGCCCTTTGAATCGATTACCTTTTACCTTTCGTAATGCCTTAGAATGGTGGGGAAGGGGGGACGGAATGCCCACCCACAATGTCTTTTATGCCCATGTTGAATGTATTTTTGCATGAACTAAAATGACATCGAACCCTAAACCCTAAAGGTTCCAATAACATGAACTAAATGACATGAAACCCTAAACCCTAAACCAATTGGCTTCAATAAACTGGAAGAAACAAGGCCCCCCTTTTTTCGGAGTATTAAGAATGGGGCCGAGATAAAGCCCCAACACCCCCCAAAATCATATGTGCACATAATTGTTATTGAAAGTCCTTCTTGCTTTTTTTTTTCCTTGTCTGCCCTTGGCCCAATCCATCCATCCTTTTTGAGAAAAAAGATGGATGGATGGATGGATGGATGATGCCTAGACATGCATTCAACCTGTGTTGTGCACATTTTGGACTTGTAATATGGACTCCTAGTGCCCATTACAAACCCATCCTTGTCTACCCTTGGCCCAATCCATCCATCTTTTTCTTAGAAAAAAGATGCATGGATGGATGGATGGATGGATGGATGGATGGATGGATGATGCCAAGACACATGTTTGACCCATGTCATGCACATATTGGGCTTGTAATGGATGCCTAGTGCCCATTACAAACCCATCCTTGCGTACCCTTGGCCCAATCCATCCATCTTTTTTCTCAAAAAAAAGATGGATGGATGAATGGATGGATGGATGATGCCTAGAATTTAAAAAAGAGAAATTTCCCCAACTTTTTTGGGGACAAAAATCACCAATACCAACAATTTGAGTTGAAGGGTTGGCTTTTTCATAGCCTTTCCAAAGATAAATAAATAAAATGGAAAAAAAAATAATAAAAAAAAATTGCACATTCTCATTTTCAACATGAATAGGTAGACATTGAAGATAAGTTCCAAATTCAACAAAATGCAAGATTTTCTATGTTGGTCATCTTCATCTAAATGGTGAACCCTAATTTTCTCTTTTAAGTTTTTAGCTTATGCAAATGAGTTAAGAATAGTTTTCTTGTTGAAAAAGAAAAAAGAAACATTATCTTGGCATCTTGTCCACGAAAGCTTCAAAGATCAATCCATGCCCATGACCTAATCGAGGGTTGTGTTTGGTTTATGAGAGAAAATCACATTGTGAGTACTCAAAATTTTCTTTGTTCATTTTCATAAAAAAATCTTAAATTGATTTTCTTTATTAAAAAATAAAAATCATTGACATTTTAGGTGAAAAGTCAAGCCATTAGGTGAACACACACACACACACACACACATATATATATATGGACAACACTTGAAAAAGAAAATTAAAAAAAGACTATTGATTACCAACATCCAAACCATATATAAAAATTATACATCAAATACAAAATTATATAAAATACCTTTTTTAATTTATTAATATTAATATTAGATTACTTTTCCAGTTTATGAAATTCATAGATGCAAGAAGAGGAATCTAATTACATACAATTTTTGTCTTTTCAAGATGGCTTTTGAAAAGACAAACAACATGTACCACACACATGGAACCAAACTCTTGTTGCACTTCTTTGGTGATAAGTCCAAAAGAAAAAAATTAAAAAAATGTCATTGAAAATTTGTTTCTTTGCTTATCATTGAAAAGCTTTTGAAATAAATAAATAAATAAATAAAAGCAAGCTTTTGAAAGGTTAAAGCTTCATTCAACATATGACCTTGGCCATAAATCCAAGGGCATGGGATTACTCAACCATTTTTAGGCACCCATAATGGTTGGTTTACTAATTAACCTAGTGGCTTATAATAATACTACATGTCATGTTTTGTTATCAATGGTAACCAACCTTAACACGGGGTATTGTGGTGAATTGAATCCCAAAATTAATTGCAAGGCAAACATGAATCCTAACCATAATGGGTTCTTGGCTTAACAAATTTTTTCACTTATTTAAGTGGTTGAACCTTACTTGAATTAAATTTGTTGATTTTCTAAAGGGTGTCTTCCACCTTTGTTAGAGTTTATGTTGATTTTTTTGTTAACAAAATTCATAATTTTTTTGTAGCATTAAGAAAAAAAAGGGAGTTTCCTCCACATAAGAGGACAATATATGAATGAAAGAGATCGAACCTAAAATGAAAGAGATTGAAGATCATTTTTTTTTTTGGTGTTAAAGTTGTATTATGTCATAGAATTGAGGATTAGGTATATATTTTTGCATTAACCAAAAAAAGAAAAAAAGAGAAGAGGGGTCAAGTAATATGCATAACCTTAGATTGGACCCTAATGGAGGTTTTTTTTTTTGGGAAAAAAAATTTAAGCTTTCCTAATTTATTGTTTGTTTATCTCATATTATTTTTAAAAAATTGTTTTAAAAGCTTCAAGGTTTTTAACTATGTAATTATGGTGGCGAGGATGACCATGACCATAACATAGTGACATATAGACAAATTGAATTGTACAAAACCTAAAATGTTGAAATCAATCACAAATTGCATGGTGGTTTTGTTTAGCCATGATCATGTATTTGTGATGAAAGCTTGAAAGCATATATGGTACACCATATGATAATGAGGGTCATCCATGATAGTTATAAAATTACATATAGCCGAATCTTATTGCATTTGTAGAATTATGCATGCCAATTATGGGCCATGCATATCACCAAATGACCACATATGAGCATTGAAAGGTTTTAATGTTGTGAACTCCATCAACATTAAATAACTTTGTGATTGTTGATGCCATCAATCGTGAACACCTTTTTCTTAAAAATTTCCTCACAATTTGGAGCAAGATAAATATGTAGGGTGTTCTTAGGAAGGGCTATTACGCTAGCCTAGGGTCAATTTCCATGTTGACAACATGAATAATTTTTTTTTTCAAAAAATGAATTTAATTTAAAAATTCTGAAATTTCATATTTTTCCATCATCTACTACAATATTGTGATGTGAGTAATGAAATTATTCACAGTGTAGCCTATGATAATTATCATGATTTTCAACATATCAACGTCATATTTTCACAAAATTTTCATTTCACTATTTTTAGGATTATTTAATGACAAAACCGACCCTAGGGTAAGGTAGTCCAAGCCAAAAACTTGTGGCATTGCCTTTGACTTGTACATTGACAAAGGAACAAAATTTGTTCAAGAAATAATGAATGCAAAAAACAAGAGAGGTGGTGTAGTCCCAACCTTGGACATTACACTTATAACAATAAGGATGTATAATTACCAACTATTGGTTCTTATGTCACATATCAACAATATTCATTCGATGTCATTTATGGAAAGGAATTGAAGATTTGGAAAGTGAAAATTAACACGAGTATTTGTATTCCAAATGTTTACCCGTTAACATTACTATTGTGTGTGATGGAGGAGTAGATCCAAAGATGGACTAATTCATTACATAATAAAAACTTGTTTGTGGTTAAGTGTTGGAAACTTGGCGACAACTCATTATTCAATGAATGGACATACCAACTACGTAGAAAACAAACAAGTGTGTTAAAAAATACAATGAGAATCATGTACTTCATTCAAGGATCATCTCTTTGGATTTCCTTTTGTACATATGATGACTAAGCATCGAGGGAACCGACTCCACCAACATGTATTACAACTACAAGCTCCAAAGTCTTGTGTTAGTTGAAGCTTGTTTATCCATTCCCAATAAAGAAATACTCTTAAAAACTTCCAAGGCTTGGCCGTGGACTAATAAGGTAGCCAACTTGTCTTCATTTAAGGCAATGATTTCTTTCCTTCTTGGACTCACATCTTGTCATTTTTGCACTCGTTTATCAAGTGCACAAATATAACTAAGCTCAATCAATTGATAGACATACTTGGCACCCTTGTAAAGGACTTTAGATTAACCAAAGGCTTTTAATGTAATGTATATGAAAAATGCACAACACCTATGTTCCATCAACTTGTGACAAAGTCCTCACATATTTCATATATGTGTTATTCATTTTTCCATTTCATGGCGTTCATGTAATTACCATGTGATTAGTATTTAAATGTTGTTTCTCATATGACATGTATGCAGTACCATGACATCTCTTGCATGCACGGGTAGGATATCATGTATAACATTGGTTTGTGCACAAAATAATTTTTTTTTGGCATTTCAAATTTCTTTTTGCCAACAACCATGGTTTTTTTCAAAAAAGATATTGTGATATAGTCACACTAGTAATCAATCATCCACAAGAGGAGTTAGCCAAATTTGGCTATAGGTCAAAAGGAAAGTAGATTTGTTTTTAAGAAGCTTGTTATATTTTGGCAACTTGCTAAAACCTATTGTCTAAATATGGCAATTTGAAACAAAAAGTCCTCGTGGATTAAGACATGGTTTGAATCTAACTACATTCAAATGTGTTTTTAATGATTTTGATTGCATTTATGAAAATTTCAACATAAAAAGCTAATAATTTTTCAAAAAATTGAATATATATATATGCTGAAACTACCCATGTACTACAATATTCTTCACTCAATTATTATCCTTCTTATTGGTCAAATTTGTACTATGGTTATCAACTTTCTTTTCATTTGGGCACATTGGATGTAACAAAATGGCTTAGAACTTCCTTCATGGGTAGATTTCAAGAAAAATTATCAAGTTTTCACACATTCCTATTTTTGGGCAATTATAAAATGCATAAAATGATGTGTGCAAAAAGTTTTAAAAAATAAATCTTAATGTAATTACTTTTGAAAAATATAGGTTTATGAAAGGCAAAAAGTTAAGTATGTAAACATGCTTTGTAGGGAAGGAAGGACCTTTCCAAGTGGAGGAGAGAGGTACGTATGTATGCCTCACATCATCAACATACATCCATATATGGACAACATCCTTTTTATCCATGTTCGTGAAATTTTATTGTTTGGTAAATTTCATCCATGTGATATTTTCATCATTTGTGTTGGTCTAAATTTTTCACATTGATTTTTAAAGATATAATTGTGTCTAGTCCACTTTGCTTTTGGTATTAATAATTTCTTCATGTGTAGGAGTCCTTGGTTGTGTTATTTGGCAACATATCAACAAGATCCATGGATTTGAACCCCATAAAGATTCTTAAATTATCTAAGAAGATTGTAAAATGTAGAAAGCAATTTGGCCCCATGAATGAATGAAGCCTACCCATAATCCTTGTTTGCCTTTCACAAATGGTATACCATGATACCTAGCCTCCTTAGGTAATAATTAATTACCTTGGTACCTTAACAAATAGGGTGGTAATCAAAATAGTGTTTTGATTGTCAATTCCTTTGACATCCCATGTGACAAAAATAAAAATTTCTAAGTTGTATAATGCCAAAGGTTTTGAAAATTTAAAGGGTTATAAGCCCAAGTCATTAGCATGTTCATCGTCTTTTTGTTTTTATTATCACAATTCTACATGCTTCATTTAGCCAATAATGTTGCCTTCAGCTTTGGTGGAAAAACATTATGTTAGGATGGTATATGTTTGGTGAATATCATTGTGAAAATGTCAAAATTTGACACAAGATTGTTTCAAAAACACTTTTCTCCCCCAAAATAATAAATAAATAAATAAATAATTGCTTAAAACTCTTGCCTATTGTTAAAAACACAAGTCTTGCACACATGTTAATGCAATCCATTACATTTTGAAATATATAGAAATGAACTAAAGCATGAGAAACAAGAATCACAAAACATAAACACAAACGCAAACATGAATTAAGAAATGTAACACATGCATGTTATGGATCAAAATTGATGAAAAATGATTCACATTTTCATTCAGGCTAAAAATATTAAATAATTCTACAATCCAAGCCAAAAATCATGAAATATATTATACCCTATTCATAATCTTAAACCCTATTATACAGCAAATTTTATTTTAATAAAAAAAGAGAAAGAAATAAATAATTTGGCATTCAAGTGGCAAATCCATCAAGGTAGTATGATATTTATCACAATTGCCAAAAAAATTTAGTACCTAGTGTGCTTAAAAGAGTTTCTTTCAGATTTTTGGCAAAGAAGGCAACAACTATGGTGGTCTAATTCAAGGGAATTACTCGTACCCAACTAAGGACATTAATAAGAATAGTCCTTAGTTAACAATAAGAAATTACAATTTCCAATAAAAGGAGGGCTTATTTGATGTGTGTCAAAGGTTTGGGAAAATGGTACATTAACTAAAACCCCATAATTTTTGCAAAGCTAATCTAGATTAGTGTTGTTAAGTTATGTGAATTAGTGTTGTTGAATTGTTTAGATTAAGTTTGTTAACTACTTTAGTACATAAAGTTCAAAGCTTGATTTCATACCATCCTTTCAATGGATTTAATTACATTTTATGGTTTGGAAGTTGGTGTTTTAAGTGTTTGTTTTCCCTTTATCTACCTCGAGGCTTAAGCAATGCACACACAACTTCTTGACTAGGTTTGATTGATGGATTTGGAACGAATTGTAAACCTTTGAGGAAGAGAGAGCAAGCTCAATCGACTCTCTATAAGGAATTGCAGAAAATTGCTCATTCACTCATCCATGGCATAGTCCCATGCACACTCCCTTCCACTTTGGTTCTCTCTCTCGCTTGGAGTGAAACCCATGTTTCTCTTTTTCCTCATTGTAGATCTAAACTTCAAGGTTTTGGGTCTTTGCTCAGGCAAAAACCCACAAATGAGTTACCACCCATGAGCATTCATTTGCAACCTTTTTCCTGCTCATTTCTGTTGCAAGAGGCATATTTGAATCCTTCAATCTGTAACAGAGCTTCTGTTGCAGAAGGGCATTCAGATCCTTCACAACTTGCAAAGTCTGTTGTTGTTGTAAGAGGCAAGTTCAGATCCTTCAATTTGCAACTTCTGTTGCAAGAGAGGCATTCAAATGCTTCAACTTGCAAGGAAGGTCTGTTGCAACCTGAATTTTAGGTCCTTCAACTTGAAAAAGTCTGTTGCAAAGGGCATTCATCCCATTAGTCCTTCAAGAGATACACTGATGAATTTATTCTCATGATCCCCACAACCCACCTTCAATTCATAATCTGGGAACCCATTGTAGTGGTTTGTATTCAGAGCAACTTGATTGGCAAATTCTTCCTCCCAAAAGAAATCAGAAAG
>Ga0209611_10007646_pt1 | contig 17231 bp, 9 predicted proteins | sample S1TSphgellanicum_3_FD_187693 | JGI IMG/M metagenome (GOLD analysis project Ga0209611, IMG submission 187693) | Host-associated microbial communities from peat moss isolated from Minnesota, USA - S1T2_Fc - Sphagnum magellanicum MG (SPAdes) (version 2) | ecosystem: Host-associated > Plants > Peat...
TTGGACATAGAATTTTGCCAAATGGTACCATGGCTCATTGGGCCAAAGAAGTAGCCATTTTGGAGATGCCCAATCCTATTGATGTTCACACATTAAGGAGCTTCATCGGACTATGTAATTACTACAGAATTTATGTCCAAGATTTTAGTACTATTACTCATCCTCTCTATGCATTGTTAAAGAAGGATGTTGCTTGAACATGGAGTGATGAAGCTCAGGAAGCTTTCAACACACTCAAGGAAAAGCTTTCAGAGTTCCCCATTCTGAGAAGACCTGATTTCAACAAGGTTTTCATTCTACACACTAATTGGAGTGCTCTTGGTATTGAAGCTATTCTTGGCCAACTTGATGAAGAAGGCAAGGAATATGTTATTGCCTATGCATCTTGAAACAACAACAAGATTGAAAGCAACTACTCTTCATACGAGGGGGAGTGCCTTGCTGTTGTATGGGCCGTCATACATTTCAAGCCTTATCTTTATGGCACCAATTTCACTTTGTATACCGACCACCATCCTATCAAGTGGTTGATGACCAATGATAAGTTTACTAGTAAATTAGCTCGTTGGGCGCTTATACTTCAAAAGTATGAGTTCAAAGTTATTCACCGACCTGGTATTACACATCAGAATGCGGATACCATGTCATGAAGACCCCTCACTACCTCTAAAGATTTTTCAGAAGCCAGGCAAGATTTTGACTAGATTCTAGCAATACCTGTATTTGAGGCATCTAGTTATCTTGCACTACTGCAATGCAACTTGGTTGAGCATCCCATTCTCGATATATGGGAGGACTTGGACACTCTGAGGTTTCTTCAACGTGGGGAATACCCTCCCCAAGTTACGTCAAGTCAGCGAGATTGCATACAACAGTGGTCCAAACGCTATTCATGGAGGGACAATCACCTCGTCTGATGCTTACCACAAGGCGATAGAGTGGTTCCACCACCACATGAACGGCCTGGTCTTATTCAAAAGGTACACTCAGAGCTTGGACACTTTGGAGTTAAGCGCACTTATAGCCTTCTCGCTCCTCATTACCATTGGAGAGGTATGTATGTTCAAGTCCGAGACATCATTGCTAGGTGTGAACAATGTGATAGAGTGAGAACTTATTTCTCCTCTCGACAGCTCACGTTTTCTCCACTCCCTATTCAGGGCATGTTTTATCGTTGGTCATGTGATTTAGCTGGAGAGTTACCACAAACCTCCAGAGGTAATGTTTACATCATGATTATGATTGAGCATTTTTCAAAGTGGGTTGAGCTTGTTGCGCTACCGGACAAGTCATCACACAACACTAGCCAGGTTTTCTTACAACAGGTTCTAAGTAGGTTTGGGGCTTGTGCTGAGTGCCTTATTGATCAAGGATCAGAATTTAGGGGAGAATTCCAAGACCTACTTGACCATGCTCTCATTGACCATTGTCGGACTTCAAGAGATCATCCCCAAGCTAATGGCCTTGCAGAAAGGATGGTTCAAACGTGCAAGAAAGGACTTCAGAAGATTTGCCTCACTAAGAACAAAGAGGATTGGGACCTGGCCCTCCCTTACATCGCCATGGGTTACAAGATGTCCAAACACGCCTCTTTATCTCATTTCTTTCCTTACTTTTTACTTTTTGGGAGACACCCCATTCCACCCTCTTCCATTACTACTCAAATGGACCAGATTGTGGACTTGGATTCCCCAGCCACTTGGGCTAGGGTCATTGCAAAAAGGGCTGCTCTATTCAGGAAGGTTATGCCCATGGCCATGGAAAACATGTCCATTGCACAACATCAAGACATCTTACGGTATGCACACACACGAGGTGGCAGTTACAAACCTAAGGTGAAACAATTTGATGTTGGTGATTTTGTATATCTCCAGCGGCAACCAAATGATACTCAAGACACTTCTTCCGGTCGCATTATCTTGAGGGTTAAGGCGATCAAGCCTTCAGGTGTGTTGGAGCTACAAGGAGTTGACGGACGCACAATTCGAGATCATTCCAAAAATTGTGCGCCCTGCCACCTGCCAAACTTGGACCCTACCATCATCACATCGACTTGGATTCCTCCACTTGATTATCCATGTCAGGTATGTCAGAGGACGGACGATGCTAATCAGATGCTGCTTTGCAACAACTGTAATGGTGGATACCATCTCTTCTGCCTTAAACCGGAGCTCATTCAAGTTCCCGTCGGCAATTGGTATTGTTCATCATGTTTTCCTACAACACCTTGATTCCTACTCAGACCATGCCATGCTTTTCCCGGCTCAGGTCTGGGGGGGATACATGAGAATTTCATCTCAACCCCACTTGTGCATTGTATATATATGTGTGCATGCATCTCTTTTTAGTTGATTAGTTTATACATTTAACTAGCTTTAATCTTTTTGTTTAGTAAGATTTACTACGTATTTACATCCTTACGACACCGTACGTCACGACACTACACGTCACGACACAAATCTGGTGAAAGTCCAATATGGTAAACTTCAAGGTTCAAACTGGTTTGTGGAGATGCAAATTTGCATGTAAAAAGCTTTATTTCTTGAGTTTGTGGTGCTTAAGTTTGCATTCAACTCTTTCAACTCCCCCAATAGATTTTGGAAGAATGCAATCCTGAGCTAGTAAAGTCCAATGTCAAAAAGTTAATAGTGAAAATAATATTGGATACCAAGGTGAGCATATTGGTGACAGTAGTTAGGTTTTAGAGGCCATTTGCTGTGGTGCCACCAACTTCCTGTTTGTATAGGTAACATGAAACCCTGGGGGATGTTAAACACCCCCATAGAAACTTTGCAGGCGTCAGCGCAGGACATTGCGTGTTCTCATTTCTTGTAGTGCAGTGTTCTCCATAGGGAACACTTGTACCTCACCTCATGATCTGCTGTAGAAATCCTAAGGATTCGAACCCTGCACTTGTAGATATCAGAAACTAGCCAGTACCGATAGGCTAGTTCCATCCCATCAATCAACATTGACTGTATTCTTTATTTGATTAAGCTCTTGCAGGACGTCATTCAAACCTGCGGCAGGACTTTGTGGGCATCACACTGACACCCGGAGAGTTCGTATGGGGTTTAACGTCTTGCCAAAACCCTCTCCCATCCAACCTTTTTTGTCCTCTTTACCACCTAACCCACTTGACCACTCTTCAGTACCCTTTTGTTTTTAGTCATTGGAGCAATGCCTTCCGAAAAACCGACTATTCCTCATAAATGTCATTGGGGACTGGCTACTAGCTAGAATCCTGATCCAGATGGGTCAGTTCCCACCTTGCCGCAGTAGTGGCAATGTCAACAAGCCCTGCACTACAGGTGGGACCCGGCCCCCTCTATGAAGTGTGAGTTAGTACAAAGTGTTGACAGGACAGGCAGCAGGAACCGGCCTCACAGTATAGGCCATAGCTAACACCCAGATGACATGCAGCTGACACCAAGTGGGATTATTTGACCGATTACCCACCAGCGCCCATCCTTTGGAAACCCCTTTATGATGGCGTTGTGGATGAACTACAACTGAGTTACCATGGTTCCAACTTGGTAACCTATCCCGTAACTCCCCACTTCACCACCTAGGTAGCTACCTATGAAGTGGGCAAGTACCTTGGCAAGTAGGTAGGGAATGCAAGTGCAAATTATGCAAGTGAGAAAGTAAGGTACTTGGTAGCAACTAGGTAGGTGAATGGTTAATGCATAACTAACCACTGTGATTAGCTTTGGTATCGGAACACAATGAAAATTTGTTTCTAATCCACACACCATCCATTCTGCATGGTGCGCTGGTGGCCGTTAGTTGAGTCTGGCCAAGTTGTACAAAGTGTAGACTGAGGGCAATATGGGCCTTGTTGCTAGTAATAAGTATCAAGTACCATCAGCTCTGAACAAAGAAGAGGCCAGTGAACTAATTAAAGTAGGAACCAGCAAAGGACACTGGCCAGAATCTCTTTCACGGAGTTCTCAATTGCAAGATCCTACTAAAAGTCTTCCTTTCACTCTTGGACTATGGACCTCTTTTACCGATTTTTCAAGATTGCATTAAAAGTCTTCCTTTCACGCATGTGCTCCATAATTTCTTCTTCAATTATATATGATACCACTTGAACTACTGTAAAAATCTAGCTGCAAAAGAGCACGACCTGCTATGCCATTAACAATGTAGGATGCATGCATATCTTCGCCTGTCCATTGAGATTTCTACGTTATGAGAAATTAAGGACCTTTCCTCTATTGCAGGGATCCCAGAAGGGTTTGGCTCACAATACTCTTACTATGTACCTGACTTTATATGACCTTCCTTAGAAAGAGCAATTGCCAGTTTTGGATGCAAGGGGTGCTATCAAAATCACTTCATGTAATGTGAAAATATTGGGGCTGAATGTCCCCTTCCACATTGGATCATTTGCAACTCTGATGCTTGAACTCTGTATGTGTTAATGGTAATCCTTGGCCAACATCTTATTGGAGGATTATGGCTACATAAGTTGTCCTCTCCTTTCATAAACGGCAAAACCACTCCATCAGTTTTGCAGCATCAAAATTTTGTGAGTGGCATTGAGGATTAGAAAGGGAAGGGTGTTCAAGGGTCAACTTATGCCAAAAAGGACATTATTGCCTAGTCCAATTCTTCAGGCTCCTAATTTCGCAGCTTCTTTCATATGTATCTTTTAACCCCTGTTTTGAAAAGAGCAGCATGTGATGTATGTGAATACTCCTTCCAACAAGAACATGTATACATAGTTCCCCAAGTATGTTTGGTGGAACATTGTATTTAAACCTTTCAGCAAATTTATTTCGTATGTCAGATTGAGTAGACCTAAATTCTAAATTTATCAAATATGGGTGCTTCACATTTTGTTTCGATAGGAAATACTCCTCAAGAAATAAAGAATCAGTTTTTACCCCTTTTAAAAACTCTGAGCCTGGAGTGGTGACCAATCCAGTCCTTTTTTTCCCGCACATAAATCAAACTTGAGGCCATCAGAAGAGTGCACACATGAACCAAATCCTTAAGAGAGAGAGAGAGAGAGAGAGAGAGAGAAAAGAACAAATCAGGTTTCAAGATCTCAAATTGGCAGGAGTTAGGTGGCTTCAGTAGCGTCCAGAATTTCTTGCAGGCGCCGTAGGCCTCCTGCTCGAACACTGGTCACTAACTTTTGACCGGGTCACTGACTCACTAACTTTTAATATGGACTGCGTCAGTAATGGGAACGGTCGCAGTTGATTCCCAGTAGCTTCGTACAGGTGAAAGTGCCTTGCGTGCTGTGCCCACCAACGCCTGCTTTTTCAACACATCCACAAATTTCTCGTGTGTAAAGATGTGAGGCCCAGCAAGCGCTCACTCGTGTCTACCGATATCAGTGTCCGGGGCAAATTTGATTTTTACAAATAAGTGCCTGGTTTTTCAAACGTTTCAGATCTGGAGAACCGCCGGTTTTGTATATATCAACACATTGAAAGAACTGCCAGGTTTCAAAGAAGAACCGGTAGTTATTTGACTAATTCAAATTGTTTTTGTGAACCATGGCCTATACATTTAAAAATGGGTATTTGATATTTCTGAGTATTGTGATTATGAACTTTAAAACTCGCCATGATACCCAGCCGGGGTTTGTGCAGTTCATAATACCCGCTCAATAATAGTCTACATCCCTAGTGAGTCATAGGTCTTCTCGGGACTCTTCAAAGATGTCATTGATATATTTACCTCCAAATTGGTAGGGCGGCCAACCTTCAAGATTCGCAAATAACCAAAGTTGCAATAATTAGGAATAGGCTTCTAAAGCTCGTAGCATCAACCCTACGAGGTAAATTCACACATGTCAAACCCATGGTCCCATGCCTAACACCCACCTATGTATAACATATCTACCTCTCTAAAATATACTTTTTTTGCACTGTTGACCATCCACGTAGCTTCCTTCTCCCTCAAAGGCTCAAGCTACTTTAATCATAGTCACCCATGTCACCAAGTAAAGATGACTTGCCCAACATGATCTCTGCCATAGGGCTAAACACTGACACTGGGTGAAATCAGCAAACAGGAAACATCTGGATGTAAAACAAGAACCGTGACAATAATGGAGCCTGGACGGAATCAATAAAACACGGTTACAGATCAACCCTACATTGCCAACTCTATACTCAATTATGAAATGGAAAATGACCACTTGTGTTTAAGACCAAGATGAATGAACGGTTGAGTGCGCACGAAATCGGTAAACATGTACCTGCCGCCAGTGGTGGCACAATCGTTCTAGGAAGTTTTAGGGGAGGAGAAAACAAATAAGAAAGATATGTGAAAAGAAGAGTTTATATGAAGAAAGGGGAGGAAAGGAGTAAGAGAAGAGTGTGGAAATTCAGTGAGATCGTGAAGAGGAAACGCATCAATATGGAGAGAGAGAGAGAGCGCGCTATAGGAAAGATCAGGTTTTGTGAATCTGTGTTGTGATGGAGACTTTATAACATGTATGCTTTTGAGAGGGTAAAGGACTTCTAGCAGGTTTTAGGAGAGCAGAAAGGGAAGAGAGAACATATACAAGAGGAGGTAATGAGTGGAATTTGAGTGGTGGGAGATATGGAAAATTCATTCTCTCACAGTAAAAGACAAGATGTTGATGTTTCACAAGGGCCACCAAAAAAAAGAAAAGGAGATGTTATGCGAATCCCTGGTGTGATCATCACACCTCTAGTCTTGGGTGAAAATGCTCCTTCAAGCTCTAGACAAGACACCCATGTGGTGCGTCCTCTTGATTTTATGATTGAACTTGTTTTGCACAACTCTTTTTCTTGGGTTTTCTTAAGCTATATGTTGAAATTTGATATTAATTTATGAGCTTCCTTGTTGAGTATTGATAATTTTGCTTGCTTTTTCATTGCATCATTTAAATCAACCACTATGAATGAAGTGATATCAAAACAAACTTACATTTGGGAATGGAATAATTTTTTTAATTTAAATAATGTTGCAAGATGAATATGATATTGTTTAATTCATAGATTATGTCTTGTTCTATTTTACATTTTCAACTAACTATATGTATTTTGTCAAGTATTGTGATTGTACACTGTAGGAATCTTGGATTTTTTTTAATTTGATGTATAATTAAATTATTTTCAAGACTTATTTGATGAATTTTGTTGACATTTCTTTTTTTTCTTTGTAGAGATACCCGGTGCATGATTTAAATCCTAATTGCATTTCAAAGAACCCGAATTTGACCATAATTTTTTTCCATGGGATTACTTATGGGATTGATGACGATTGGAAACAAACATGGACAACACATCCCATCAATGGTAAAGAAGAAGGCATATGTTGGCCACAAATGTGGATCGCGAAGGACTTGAATGACAATGTCAAAATTTTGTCACTATCATATGATTCTAATATTGTGGCAAGTGTCCACAATGATGTGACTGAAATTGGCCGAAACCTCATTCATAGCTTGGTTACAGATTCAAGGTGTGACAATTTCCTTATTTATGGGCATTTTATTTTTCATTGTATGTTTCAATTAAATATAATTGATTACATTTTGACATTTTTGAATAAATTGTTCATGTGGAGCATTATTATGGTACACATTAAATCTTGAACACTTTGGAATTTTCAAATCCATTCAAGAGAACATGAAATGGGGCTTTGGTGTTAATTTTCATGTTGAGATGAATTATGAGCAAAGTTTATGTTCACATTATCAAACTGTGGGAATCCAATTTGGTCGTAGTGACAATTTGTGACAAGAGCTTTTTGAAATTTCATCTTTGGCATTTGAACTAAATTCAATTACCTGTATAATTTATTAAATCTGGATCCATTTTGTACCTACATTTAATTTCAAAACAAATATATTTTACTTCTAATTTCCTACATTCTATTATTTTAATTAAATTGACAACTTAACACATAAAAATTTATCTATACATTAACACTTGGAATTAAATGCCTACATGCTTGTGCATAATAACTTATTTACCCACATGTGGTTGGAACGTTTTATAGGTAATTTTTTTTTTAAAAATGAAAAATGAAAAAATATATATAAACAAATATGTTATGGATTTATGGCTTGGGTTGTTGTGTTAATTGACAAATTGCACCATATACAATATATGATGTTGTGACTATTTGTACATGTACATTACCATTAAAAATGTTGTTGATGCATTTTTGGTGTATTTTGAAATATTTTGTAGGTATGAAACTCTTTGGGACGGACCAGTGGCAATGGTTGCTTATAGTTTTGGAGGTCTTGTCCTCAAAAGTTTGGTGGTTGAAATGCACAAACATGTGTATCAAAAGCAAATGACTATTTTGGATGTTAAAACACAAAATTGTTGTAAGAAATTTTTGAAAAATCTTAAAGGTGTGGTGTTTTATAGTGTACCACATGCTGGCGGTACCCAAGATTTATCAAAGTATTTCAAATGGCAATGTCAACAAATTGCCAAGGATATAACTCCATCAGGTCTTTTGAAAAATATGGAATCTTTCAACCCCACAATGGAGCAACTTTCAATAGAATTTAACAAATCTATTTGCAAAGACACCAACATCTATGCATTTGCTGAAGGATTACCTATTGATAATAAATGGGTAAGATTTTCATCTAAACATATTGATATCCAACTAGGTTCCATAGTTGAACATTTTTTATGTTATAAAAACTTGTGTTGGGTTAACTTTTGAAACTACTTGTGTTAGTTGTGAAATTGGTCTTAAGTTTCCCTTATTTGTCCATGAATCCATTACAATATGTATTCATAGTAGAAATTGCAAATTCATTGTGAATATAATGTCAATTGAAATCAACGCCTTTCTAGTTTTATTTTAAATTCATTTTTAACAGGGTTAAATGAAGTTATGTTACAAATTTATTTGATTTATATAGATTGAACATAAATTTAAGTTATTGTTCCAATTATCATTTGGTTATTACATTACATTTGACAACTTGTATATTAACATAAATCCAATCACATCAAGGAATTTCAACTAAAATAATTTTTGCACATGTATAGGGAATTTTAGTGCCAATGGCTTCAGCTATTCGATTGTCGAATGATAACAATTACAAAGTCGAAGATGCTAATCACTTGACAATTTGCAAGCCACCATCAAAAGACCATTTAAGCTATTCCAAATTATTGGAATGTTTGAAAATTTTTATGAAGGTAAATAACATTGCTTTTAGTTTTTGGAATTATGTGTGTTCATTTAATTTAATTGCAAACATTATATGAATTCACTTAAATTGCGTGCCATAATTTTTAAGGTATTATCCATTATTTGAAAGAAATTTTATTTTTTGGGTGAACTTTGACAGGAAAAAGAAAAACCAACTATGCCACCTTTGCCACGTTGTGAGGTGGCATTGGAAGATAAAGCAAATGCCATAAATAGTTTGTTACAAAAGGAATCTATTGTTGCATTGGTTGGAATGGGTGGGATTGGGAAGACCACGTTGAGTAAAAAAATGTATCATTTGTTCCACAACCAATATGAAAAATCTAGCTTCTTGGAGGATGTGAAATCAAAAGACATCAACGATGTCAAAAAAAAACTTCTACAAGATTTATGCGATAGAAAGTTACGCAAGGATGAATATGTTGATGAATACCTTGATGAAATCAAAGAATGCATGATATCAAAGAAAGTTTTAGTGGTTGTGGATGATGTTGATACAACAAATAACCTTGGAGCCTTACAACTTCCTATTCACAAGCATGCCATTAATGTAAATTGCAAAAGCAAAGTATTGGTAAATTCTCGATATTGGCAAGAATTGAAAGATCATGTAAAGGAATCCGCAAAAGTAGACATGGCATTATTGGAAGAAGAACAAGCAAGGGAACTTTTCATGTTCCATGCATTCAAACATGCAAATCGTGTGACAAATGATTTCAAAAACATTTCTATGGAGATTATAAAAGCTTGTGGGGGCCTCCCTTTAAGCCTTGAAATATTGGGTTGTTATTTGTGTGGTATTCGTGATTTGGAAATATGGAAAGATGCATTATGTGAGTTGAAAGCTGGGCGAAACATAAAAGGACATTCTAACAATGAAACACTTTGGAAAACTTTGCAAATTTCTTATGACCGATTGATAAAAATAGAGCAAGACATGTTTTTGGATATTGCTTGTTTTTTCATCGGTTTCAAAAAAAGTACATTTTGTCGAGTGTATCATTTATCGAGCCCTATGCTTCGATTGCAAAACTTGAAAGATAAATCTTTAATCAAATGGACAAAGGATGGTAGCTTGTACATGCATGAACTATTACGAGACATGGGTCGAAACATTGCAATGGAAGTTTCAATGAGTCGATTCATATGGAAACCAAATATATATTTCCAAAAAAATCAGGTTTGGGTGACATGTGCTAATTCAATCCTATGGTATATATATTTTGTCAAAATTCCAAATGAAACCTTAAGTTTTACCTTTATTTTAGAAGATGTAATATTTCTTTCATTAAAAAATGGCATGAACATGAAATTTTATTTTTATTGATGTTGACAATTATTTATAATTTGTTTGATGTGATAGGTGGTGAAAGATTTAGAAGGCATTTCTTTTAAAACATGTGAAAATTTGCCTTCATTTTTCCAAAATGGCACAAAGGAGTTTGACAACCTTAGGTTACTTGACCTAACAAAAGCCTCACCAAATATTGTGGAAAATTTCATCCAAGGTCAAGATTTGAATAACCTTCGATGGTTGTGTCTCCAAGAATGCATGATCCAAAAATTGCCAAATAATTTGGTTAATTGTTGTCACTTACGAGTACTCCATTTAACGAAATGTAATAATTTACAATTTTTTTTTGATATTTTAAGCCATGGCCTTAATATGTCAATATCTATTGATATGAACAAATTATCTACATCTATTGGCAAATGGAATGCACTATTAGAACTTGATCTATCGGAGTGTTCGAGTTTACAAGAATTACCTACATCTATTGGCCAAGTGATTGCACTTCAAGAGCTTAATCTATCAGGGTGTTCAAGTTTACAAAAATTACCTACATCTATTAGCCAATTGAGTGCACTCCAAAACTTTGATTTGTCAAGTTGTTATGGCTTGAAAGAATTACCTAAATTTATTGGCCAATTGAGTGCACTCCAAAACCTTAATTTGAGGGGGTGTTCAAGCTTGCAAGAATTACCTACATCTATTGGCCAATTGATTGCACTTCAAAAGCTTAATCTATCAGGGTGTTCAAGTTTACAAAAATTGCCTACATCTATTGGCCAATTGAGTGTACTCAAAAACCTTAATTTGGTGGTGTGTTGTAGTTTGCAAGAATTACCTACGTCTATTGGGAAATTAAGTGCACTCAAAAAACTTAATTTGTCAAAGTGTTTGAGGTTGCAGGAATTACCTACATCTATTGGCCAATTGAGTGCACTCAAAAACCTTAATTTATCAAGTTGTCACGGCTTGCAAGAATTATTTACATCTATTGGGCAATTGAGTGCACTTAAAAACCTTGATTTGAATGATTGTTTAAGGTTACAAGAATTACCTTCATCTATTGGCCAATTGAATGCACTCCAAAACCTTGATTTGTGCAGTTGTCGGGGCTTGCGAGAATTACCTATGTCTATTGGCCAATTGAATGCACTCCAAAACCTTGAATTGTCATGTTGTTATAGCTTGAAAGAATTACCTATTTCTATTGGCCAATTGAGTGCAGTACAAAACTTTTATTTGAATGATTGTTCGAGCTTGCAAGAATTACCTACATCTATTGGCCAATTGAGTGTAGTACAAAACCTTTATTTGAATGATTGTTCGAGCTTGCAAGAATTACCCTCATCTATTGGCCAATTGAGTGCACTCCAAAACTTTCATTTGAGGGGTTGTTCGAACTTACAAAAATTACCTACATCTTTTGGCCAATTAAGTGCACTCCAAACCCTTCATTTGACGGGTTGTTCGAACTTACAAGAATTACCTACATCTTTTGGCCAATTAAGTGCACTCCAAACGCTTCATTTGACGGGTTGTTCCAACTTACAAGAATTACCTACATCTTTTGGCCAATTAAGTGCACTCCAAACGCTTCATTTAACGGGTTGTTCAAACTTACAAGAATTACCTACATCTTTTGGCCAATTAAATGCACTCCAAAACCTTGATTTGTACGATTGTAGGAGGTTACAAGAATTACCTGCATTTATTGGCCAATGGAGTGCACTCCAAAACCTTTGTTTGAACAATTGTTCGAACTTGCAAGAATTACCTACATCTATTAGCCAATTGAATGCACTCCAAAACCTTCATTTGAGGGGCTGTTCGAATTTACAAGAATTACCTACATCTTTTGGCCAATTGAATACACTCCAAAACCTTGATTTGTATGACTGTTGGAGGTTACAAGAATTACCTACATTTATTGGCCAATGGAGTGCACTTCAATACCTTGATTTGAACAATTGTTGGAGCTTGCAAGAATTACCTACATCTATTAGTCAATTAAGTGCACTTTTAAAACTTAATTTATCGGGGTGTTCAAGTTTGCAAGAATTACCTACATCTATTAGTCAATTAAGTGCACTTTTAAAACTTAATTTATTGGGGTGTTCAAGTTTGCAAGAATTACCTACGTCTATTGGTGAATTGAATGCACTCAAAAACCTTAATTTGTGTAGGTGTTCAAGTTTACAAAAATTACCTACATTTATTGGCCAATTGAGTGCACTCGAAAACCTTTATTTGGACTATTGTTCGAGTTTGCAAGAATTACCTACGTTTATTAGCCAATTAAGTGCGCTCCCAAGATTTGATTTATCGGGATGTTCAAGTTTGCAAGAATTACCTACATCTATCGGCCAATTGAATGCACTTGAAAACCTTGATTTGAACAATTGTTCGAGCTTGCAAGAATTACCTACATCTATTGGCCAATTGAGTGCACTCCAAAACCTTAATTTGTGTAGGTGTTCAAGCTTGCAAGAATTACCTACATCTATTGGCCAATTGAGTGCACTCGAAAACCTTTATTTGGACCATTGTTCGAGCTTGCGAGAATTACCTACATCTATTGGCCAATTGAGTGCACTCAAAAACTTTAATTTGTGGGCGTGTTCGAGTTTGCAAAAATTACCTATATCTATTGGTGAATTGAGTGCACTCAAAAACCTTAAATTAGGTGCGTGTTGGAGCTTGCAAGAATTACCTACATCTATTGCTCGATTGAGTGCACTCGAAAACCTTTATTTGGATCATTGTTCAAGCTTGCAAGAATTACCTACATCTATTGGTCAATTGAGTGCACTCAAAAACTTTAATTTGTTTGGGTGTTCGAGCGTGCAAGAATTACCTACATCTATTGGCCAAATGGATTATACCCAGAACTTGATTTGAGCGGGTGTTCAAGGTTGCAAAAATTACCTACATCTATTGGTCAATAGAGTGCATTCTAAAACCTTGATTTGAACAATTGTTCAAGCTTACAAGAATTACTTACATGTATTAGCCAATTAAGTGCACTTCAAAACTTTCATTTGTTAGGGTGTTTGAACTTGCAAAAATTACCTATCTATATTGGTCGATTAAATGCATTCCAATCCTTCATTTGTCAAGGTGTTTGACTTGACGAAAATTACCTACACGTTTTGGGGAGTTGAATGCATGTCAAAAACTTAAGTTGTTGACTAAATGTAGATTATAATGTGTAGGATTATAAACAAAACTATAAATATATATTGTATGAATAAAATTTCATTCATTTTGAATTATTATATAGATCACATAGAAATGATTTGGGCTTGAAAAAAATAAAATGTTATAAAAATCATGAATTTTTAATTGATTCATAATTTTGCTTTTATATTGTAAATGTACACAAATAAATTTATAAAGGTATTTTTAAAAACCTTGCATGAAAACATTTTTTCTTTAATTTTGAAATTTTAATTCATTGTTATCAAATGATTAAAAATATATTTAGCCCAAGATCTTTAATGGAAAAACATTTTACAATTTCAAAAATTCATAATCATCAACATTGTCATAACATAATGTAATAATGAACAAAATTTGAAATTCATATGGTTGACCTCCATGACTTTAAGAATTTTGGAAACCTTTGATGGGGAAGATTGTTTTTAATGGTTATCGTTTTATATGAGTAAAATTTCATTGAAAAAATTTCATTAAAATTGGTACTTTGCAGTTAATTTATTATAATTGGATTATATTTTTAAAATGGTATTGGGTTTTTAAAAGATTGATTTTTTAATTTTGCATCTAAATGTAAACCTAAAGTGCTTTAGCTTTCACAAAAGACATTAGAATTCCAAGATGTGATTGATTTGTAACTATATATTAAAAAATAAATAATAATAATAATAATAAATTAGTACATGGATGAGACATGAAATATTCATATTTGAAAAATGCATCACAATTCAAACTTGAAAGAAATTTTTAATCTTTTCCCTTTATAATATATTATTTGATTAGTGATTAAAGTACATTGAAATGATAAAAAGTTTCAAAGTTTCAAAAGTTTTCAATGTGAACAAGTTATGAATCTAACAAATTTTTAGGTTCATTATTTATATATATGGATTTCAATTAATTGAAAAACATTCAAAGATCTTGTGCGAGGCTTAGTGTAAGTGCATGGTTGTGTCTTTGTCTAATGATCCTTTTTTGGATTGGCTTCAATTTTGTTTCCATTATGTTACATATTCATTTTGGTTTTTCCATCTTTTAACATATGGTTTGCAACATTGCATCTCAGGGGACAATTAATATAAAGTTTGGAATTTACTTGTGTCAACTGATTATTTTTTTGGAGGGTATTAGATAATTATTTAACCTGTTTTTAATCACTATGTTATTACTTATTTTTCTAATATATACATATTAAAGTAATCTTATATTAATTATAATCAATTATATAACATTATAACATATCTTATATTATAATTAAATTGATTATTTGAATAAAATGTACCTTATTTTAAAAGTAATCAATTTATAATTTCTACCCAACAACCAATATATTGCAATTTATATTTTTACTCATGCATTTTCTTTTTTTTTATTAATGTTTTCTTGGAACATTACATTTGTGACCAATCTTTGAATCTTATGGGGATTGACCTTTTTTATTGTGCCCATTGTGAGAAAGAATGGCTTTTCATGATGTTACGTGAGGGATAGAACGGCTTCCCATGATGTTATGTGAAATGATTTTGCGTCTATTATAAGGGATGCAAAATTTCATGTTTTATGTAGGTACATCCATATTTTTTCATCACTTATATTTGTCTTCACATGAATGGGTTGACATGTGGTTTTAATGCATGGTGAATGTTGTTTGATGTTGTCATTACTAACCCAACTTGAACATATTTGATTTCACATGTAGCTTTATCTCATGGGGTTATTGTGACAATTGTGATTCAGGTTAAAGATAATCTTTATTATGATCAATATTTAGTGGACATGTTTTTTCTTTTAACCATAGAAGTCTTTGGGTGTCTGCATGAGTAGATTGATGATTTTTTTCATTGATGTGTTAACATGGTGTGGATAACAAAAGGCACTAAAAGCTCTCCTATTTCGATTTTGTGTTCATTTTATAGACAAAGCTAGACTACTAATGGCATTGCGATGAATGTGGGTGACCTCTATTTTAAAATGTGTTGTTTGTTATAAATGAAGGTTTTTATGGCTAGATGTTTTTTTAGGTTTTTTTCTTCTCTCATTATTTGATATGCTTATTGTGTTTGAGAAGTTTAAATATTTGATTTGTTCTTGTTTCATCGTGATCATTGGAGGATTCTTTGTTTGCTAGGACATGGGTCTTTCCATCTTGTGCCATTTTCTCTCCTTTTATTGGGTGCTTTGTTTTATTGATGATTAGTAGGTTTTCATCATTCAAAAGCAAGGTTTAAATTCTTGGAAAATACCTTTCAATGATGTGTTTATACAATTTGAGCATTGCATTGTTACACACTACCAATTACCAATGACAATCAACTTTTTTTTTTTGTTTTCTTATGGTTTTCAATAATTCATTATTATATATTTCATTGTCAAAATTAATTTAAATTAATATAACATTTCATGGACATGAAAGGATGCATGCTTGTCCTTCCATCTTGTGTCATTTTCTCTCCCTTTGTTGGGTGCTTTGTTTTATTGATGATTAGTAGGTTCTCATCATTCAAAAGCAAAGTTAAAATTCTTGGAAAAGACTTTTCAATGATGTATTATTCAATTTGAATGTTGCATAGTTACACACTACCAATGACAATCAACTATTTTATTTTTTTATTATGGCTTTCAATAATTCATTATTATTTATTTCAATGTCAAAATTAATTTAAATTAATATACATTTCATGGACATGAAAAGATGCATGTTAATTTGTTTTTTCATATCTATGTTGGTGGATAAGGAGAAAGAGTGAGTGAGATACATATAAAAAGGTCGGAGATAGTTATTTACAAAATTAATAAAAAATCATTATTAAAAAAGAAATAGTTAAGCTTGAAAATGAGATAGTTATTTCTGAAATTGTCTTTGGAATGATCCATGGGCGACCATACGAAGAATTCCAAAAAATCCCCATATACCAGTTCTGATTACTTGTCACTGACATTAATACTTCTTCTTGTGGATGGTTGCCAATGTGACTATATCACAAAATCCAAAGAAAAAAAAAAAACCTTGGTATAAACTTGAAATATAACAAATACTTATTTTCTCTGAAAATTCATTTCCCCAAAAAAATTGTTGATTTTTTCTTCTTTAAAGATAAAAAATTACGAATGAATATTTGTTTTTTGAAAATTTGAGGCCAAAAGATTGCGAAATCTCGCCACGAAAAAACAAAAAAAATTCAGGTGCCGCCAACTATTATAAACCCTAAAGTCATTGAGGTTTTCGAAGATTGGATACCAAAAGGGTGGGCGAGCGCGGAATGCAGAAACCGCTACTGTGTTTTCTCTTGCCCACATTTGCACCACTAGAGAGAGAGAGAGAGCGAGAGGGCGACAGTTTGCATGATGGAAGAGCGATTGCACTAGGGATCGGAGTTTCTCTTTTGGACGAGCTTCTAGATTTGCACCACTTAGTTCAATCGCTTCGGCGATTATCGACTCTGATTTCGCAGAGAATTCAATGCATGAGAATCGCCTCTCCTTGCGTGACCTCCTCTCCATTACTCTCCCTTTCTCCTCCTCATCCTTCTTTCTCCACAAT
>Ga0209611_10007647_pt1 | contig 17229 bp, 14 predicted proteins | sample S1TSphgellanicum_3_FD_187693 | JGI IMG/M metagenome (GOLD analysis project Ga0209611, IMG submission 187693) | Host-associated microbial communities from peat moss isolated from Minnesota, USA - S1T2_Fc - Sphagnum magellanicum MG (SPAdes) (version 2) | ecosystem: Host-associated > Plants > Peat...
TGTTTGTTGTTTGTTTGTTTTTTTTTTTTTTTTTTTTCCCCCCAATAAGTTTTGCTGTTTTAAAATTAAAGAAATTGGGAACCTTTTTGGAATTTTTTTTTAATTGTGTAAGTTTAATAAATTTTTCTAGTTGCATAAATTCACCAAATTTTTGGAATCACAAAATTGGAAAAAAAAATAATAATAAAAAATGAATGTTATGATTTGTGGGGCACTTTATTCAATTTCAATTTGACTAAATTCAATTCAATAATTGAATTAAAAAAGAAATGGAAAAGCAAATTGGTGAGAAAGGTATTGAAAATTCACTTATGAAGATGGTGTCGAATTTCTTTTTTTTTTTTAATAAAAAAAACACAAAGCTTGGAACTGTCATAGTCATGACTACAATTTTCGAGACCTAATGTTGTTGTGCTACCTGCCTAAAACCAGCTCCAATGAATCATTGTCACTGAAATTTCATGGTTTCAAGCAATTTCAAAACCAACCTCTACATAGGGTTTGTGGGATAGAACCTTAGAAAGAGTGGATTGATGATGCGTCGCCACAATTCCATTAGGGATACACAAGACATGTGCGTATCATGAGTGATGATGATGTGTCATCACAATTCCATTATGGGTACAAAAGACAGTGTGTATCATGCATAGATCATAACACAAAAATGTTTTCTACATCATATTGTACTAACCTCAGAGTAATACTTTTTGAATGTGAAAAGCCGTCCCATGAGGCAAATAAGTTTTTCCAGCATGCATACCTTGTAGTAAAAAAGCTACTCAATTGGACACTCCCCCACCAAATTGGACACTCCTCCACCAAATTGGACACTCCTACACGCCAGGTACTTGATTTGCTTGCATGCCTCAACATGCTCAAGCAAAAGATTTATAACAAGATTTGATAAAAGGCACCATCCAAAACAATGGTAGCACCAAATGCGATCTGTTGCAACAATTGCTATATATATATATATACTACAACCATCTGCTAGTTGGTGTTCCTGCCATATCTGACTACACCTCTGTGCACCAACTGTTGTGTAGCAGTTGATTTGGACTGTATATCACTACTAATGCCCTTGCCCTCGTGCACATCTTCCAAGCTGATGGGCTCGTTGACACGGGGGATGATTCGCAAAGGGTGGGCCTCTGTGTTGAAAACCCACTCGTCCAGTGGTATCACAGATGATGGTGAAAACAGTAGGTACAAGTATTTAAGAGTTTCTGCAAGAAAGAAACTCTGCATCTTGTCGTCTTTCTCTCCTGTATTCACCTGAGACAGCTCCACCAGATATATTATCAGGATTTGTTCTGTCTCACCAAACTTAAGAGCATTTGATTATGAAGGGAAAATTCTGGGTCATGACACCCTGCCGCAGTGCATTAAGAGAACATGGAAAGACCATTTTTCCACAACACAAAAGTGTTTCCATCACTGAATATTGGCATGAGAAGTGAACTAGAGAAGCTTCTAACAGACAGGCACACTAGAGGCGTGACTTTGGATGGGACTCAGAGTGATGGGCAAAATAGAGGAATTCTTACATTTCTTAGGCCAACATAGCCAGATGGAATCCATGATTGTTTCTCAAAAGCTTGGAAGATATCCCAGCCCCAATCCCTATACTTTGAATCTCCTGTCTTGCGCCAGAGGTACATCAGGGACTCAACTGTCTCTGGCCTCAAAATGTTGTAAGCAGTGCCTACCACCATATCCTGCAAAGGACACCTACAACAAGTTTTCAGCTCTGCACAGCTCCAGAACCTTTATGCCCAAATAACTGTATGATAAATGAAGCTGCAAGTTTACCTGTCCTGGCTGGAAATAGTAGTTCTCTCCAGCAAGCTTTGTAGGAGTTGACATGTAGAAATTGTAGCAAGTCCAGGCTAGCTGAGCAAATGATTAGTCCAGAAATTCAGTTCCAACAAGCACACAATATATCTCCATAAGTACTGAGAACTTCACTGTTCTTATAATTTAAATCAACCTGAATAGGATCAAGAGGAATAGGGTTATAGAGATTTCACACATAACAACATATCAGCAAACAGGAAAAAGAGGAAATCCAATAGAGAAAGAGAAAAGAGAAAAAAACCTGATGAGCAGGTTGAACAGTGACAGTTGCACATTTTCAGAGACCTCTAACAGCAACATGTATGGTAGTGACCAGCTACCATGACATCCTCCCAACTTCATCAGCTACTTATAGTGGGCGGAGGTCAGTGTCACAGTCACAAATGTAGAGAGTTCCTGTCACAATACTTGCAGTAATGGGAAGACTTGGCCATGATGCTGGCTCACTCAAGAAAACCAAGACCAAGGAAACTGGGAAGATAGAGGAACAAAAAAGGACAAAAAAAATGAGAAAGGAAGAAAAGCGAAAGAAACTTTTGAGGGCATGATCTTTCCAGCACAAACTGGAAAAGCTTCCCAATTAGGAATAAAATTTTCCTCAAATTATCATTTTGAATTCCACGTGAAGCATATGAACCATATTTAATGCCTTCATATTCTGGCCAAGAAGTCTTGCCAGAAATGTCAATGTTTAAGCCATTTGAATTTGCAATATTGCAAAATCCAAGAAATTGCAAGAGAAGCCATTAGGAGTACAATTTAAGCTCACAAACAATCTGTTGTGTATGCAACTATCCAAGAAACTGCAAGAGAAGCCATTAGAACAACTCTTGTGAGAATCAAGAGATCACCATGCTTTAGGTTAGGAAAACCAGAACAAGGTTCAATATTTTTTCCTTGAAGTCAAAGAAAGAATTCCAATAAAGACTGAAGAACCCAGAAGAAGAAAAACACCCAAGGGGAGAGCTTGAACAAAGAATAACACAGTAAAACTAGCAGTATGAGCAAAAGTGACAGTCTCTCACTTGTTCACTGACCATCAACAGTAACATGTATGATAGTGGAGTTATCTATCACAACTTACCAACTGACTTCATCAGCTCCCTGCAGGGAGTATAGGCCAGTGTAACCACTAACCTGCGTACTATGGTCTGTGGTACATGTGCCACCACCAATGGAGTCCTTGTCCAGATACATGCTCATAAAAATTAGGGGTCTCAGGGACAAACAGATCTAACAACCTTCCTACTGCTTGGATAAGTTAAAAAGAAAAACTGGAGAAGACTAGACTTAATAAGAGATGAAAAACAGGTCTGTTGGATTGGTATGTGAAGATTTAGAAGTTACCTAAAAAGACAGCACCCATTGGTACCATTGAGATACTAAGTGACTCCCTACAGAGACTGATGACTAAACATTGTCCATGATACTTCTAGCTAAGAAGATAAATCTGAAGCTTTTGTGGGTCATATACCTTACTCAGTCCTTATACTTCAACCAAACATATTTGAAGTTAAGGGCTGACCTCTGCACAAACAAAAACCTGGAATGATGGGCTCAATGAATCTATCAAAGACTCTATTCAATAGAACTTTCATTCGAGCTTTCACATGTGGAGATTTAGATGGTTTGGGATAGGACTGATTTTACAAACTCAGCTACACAACCTTCTTTCTAAGTCATAGGATCTGGAAAACACAGAATGAAGGATAGTCATCCATTTCTTCCTATTGTTGTGGCAGCAAGATTGAACCTTTGACATTCAATTTTCCCATTTGAATCCATAAATCTCCCACAATTTTTTCATTAGCAAAGATACTAAAGGAACAAAAACCTTCTTTGACTTAGGCACCTATGAAGAGTTTTAAATCAAAAGCAGAATTGGTGAGCTTTTCCAATATTTGGGCTTCTCTTACATGCTCTTAGGATCTTGCAAAGACTGAGCTACAGGTTTGACCAACATATAGCACTTTACTGGAACCAGTGTTATGGATTACATAGATCACACCTCTATATGAAACAGAACAAATTTTGGCAACAAGTTTGAGATGCTTTTGCCTTAACCTTCTAATCCTGTCGAGAGACTTTAATTACAAATTACAGAAGTGAGCATGATCAGCAAATTCCTGAAAGAAAACCACTTCATATTTGCATTACCAAAATCATGGAGATTTATAAGATTACTTCTGGACATGAAAGAAAACCTGATATGAAAAAAAATAGTCTGATGAACAAAAAGGGCACAAATCTAGATCTCAACTGAAAGCTTGAAGACACTCTGGATAAAGGCAATAATTTCCAAGAATATTGATAGACTTTGCAAGCTCTGAATTTAGAGAAACTATTTCCAGCTCAAGCAAAAATCTCCAATCTTGATAAAGGAAATCAAGAAATCCCCCATTTTGCAGGAGGACTGCTCACAAGCAATAAGGAATACTAAAAAGGTATTGCTTGACTCTGAGATTACAGACAAACTAGTACTCTGCCCTTCTCCCTAAAAGGCCCATTAAAGGTTGGAAAACTTAACACCAGAGAGGAACAATATAAATAACAAGATAGAGGAGAGAAAAACATGAACCCCATCAACAAGATCCAAGAATACTTTCAAAGACTACAGACAGGCACTCCAGCATGGTACAGTGCACAAGAGAACCTCACATGTGATAGGAGTGCCATACAAGATACCAGAAAATTGAAACATGACAACAGACAAATCAAACAAAAAAACCAAGAACATTCCCAAGACTTAAGATGTGCTTAGCTACAGAATGGTCTCTCAAAGGAGCTAAGGTACACAACCTATAACAGATATTATCAAGACATGAATCGTATACCTCTTTGGCAATTTCCAAGTATTCCACTGCTTTTTCAGCCAAGGCTCCCTCCATGCCGAGTGTCAGCATACCTGGGGCAAAACATGCCAGTTCATCCATCTGCAAGAAGACTTAATAGTTGGTCTCCTTTGAATGATAAGCAACTTCACCTCTAATGATAGAATCTGGGAGCACAGCTCAACGGGTCCAAGGACAACATTCCCGTCATCCACCAAACATCTATAAACATCTTGTGTGCAACAAAACCATAATCAGACTGTGAGGACTCTGTAGGATTGTCTATCTGAGTCTTGCCAGACAATCTGAGTCTGCTGGCACTGTGGACTCATTGTTTGGTACCTTGTTGAACATGGAGGCCCCTGTGCGCTCTGCGATGAAGGTGTAACCTGAAGGACTTGATTTTGAGATCAAGCCTCTCATGCCCTCCATAGACTGTTCCCACATTTCTCTGCACATATCACAGCCTATTTCTCAACAACTGCCTTACCTGGTATAAATCAATCAAATACGTGTTGATTGAGATTTGACTACAGACAAAAGAAAATTTTCAGGGGCAACAAGGATAGTGTACCTGTAGTGCTTCACAACCTCTGTTTTGTTCCCTTGAATCCACACCTTCAGCAGGTATTCATAGAAGCTGGTAACAACAAAGAAACCATCAAGAGTCCCTCCAAGAGAGGATAGGCAAACAACTTGAGAGGAAAAGAGAGAGAAAGTAATATGCAGATTTGCAAATCAGAAGCTTGAAGCAGTTTCTGCTTCCTGAAAATGGAAAATCTATACACCCAAGTTGTAATTGCATGGAATACTTCAACAGGGAGTCATATTATATGACCAGTGCCAAAACTCACCTGTCACCCATTGCACCAAATGTAACTTTGCCAATTGTGGGCTGTCCAGAATCAGGACTTATGTAAATGGGCAGCAGCCCATCTTTCGGAAAGGATAATCTTAGCTGCTTGATTGTATTTTCAACCTGCAGTGTAACTAGTGACAGTAAGGATGATATAGTGAAAGGCCAAGGCATACAGCTCTGCTTCTGTCCACCAGCATAAGCTTGACCTCTCAATTCATTGATTGACCATTCACTGCCTTGGCAAGCATCTAACTGAAAGCATTGACAATTGCCCCTGTACTTGACCTTACTTCTACACATGACAACTGAAGCCCATACAATCTGGCAGGAAGTTGCTGTGTAAACACAATATGGTTCAGTCATTGATCTGAATGATCCCTGATGTTTAAATCAAAGTCCATGTTCCCCACAGTCCCGTACATCTGACCTTCTGCTTGTATTTGGGGTCTCCAGTTCTTTGGGACAACCCAATAAACTCCAATTGGTCTGTTCCTAGATCAGCCAAGACACTTGAGCCCTGCAAAAAAGATGTAGAAGTGAGGTCCTCATAGGCTATGTTACACCTGAATCCCTAACCAACCTAATTTGCTTGAGTATCAAACAAGTCTCAACAACAGAATAGTTGGAAATAGGTGTTAACTAGAACAACAGTCTATCTCACATTCAGCCTTTGTATCTATACTTGGAAGGGCTACATGAAAATGTCCAAAGAGAACCCCAATTTACTTTGCATACAATCTTGACACCATATCTCTCTCTAGAAGCATGAGTCCTTGCAGGACAAATCTGACATATATTCCTTTAGTGTAGGGTATCAAACTGCCTGTTCAGGGTTGACAGGCCTGCTGTGATGAAAAATTATAAACAAGCACAAAAAGACTTCCAAAGGAAAACACAAGTCTAGTCTAGAACTGCACATACCCCGGTCCAGCCAGGATTAAAAGCACGCCCAGATCCCAGGTTGATCGTAGTGTAGGGAATGCCTGTGGAACTATCCCAAGCAGGAAGAAGTCGATCTGCCAGTTCCTGAGCCTTAGTCAGGAACATCTTCTCAGCAGTGAGATCATAGGAACTCAACAGCCCTCCCAAGACTCTACAGATACCATAAACACATGAAGAGAGAACAACAATGTCAGCCATCTGCACTGGGGTTGGATTGACATCATGTACTTGACAACTGTAGATCTTAGGACAATATTTTAATGTCACATGTCAAAATTAGCTCAGAAATCCATCCTTTAGCACGATAAGGTGCATGGATCTAAATGGCCTACTGGTTAGGGCTCATAGCCACCTTGTGGGTGGTTATAAACTCAATACCTATTCTGAGAGGCATGGTAAGTGTTGTCCAGAAAAGTTACCTAGTTATGACTAGGCTCACCACCCAACAAACCCAGAACTTGAAATGACTAAGGGCTCCCAAGTACTTGAGTGAAAAATCTGGCAACCAGTTGCCCTAGTTGGCTCTGTTAGGATATTACCCTTCTAAAAAGGAGACCACCCAAGGAGATAAACAAATCACCCTCAGAACAAGAGTCAGCAAAAATCCATCTTTTCTTTAATTTCCTCTTCTTGCACAGGTACTACCACAAAACATTTCCTTTGGAGTTCACATCTAAAATAAGAAAAGAATCCTCGTTGAAACAACTGTGCAACAGATGTAGGGCAGAGAGCAAAATCACCTTGTCTTAGCAGCTCACAGCGCACAAATTAGCTATACAAATGCAACACAAAATGATTTGAGCAATAATGGCATGAGACTGTACCTAATGGTAGTCTCAAAAACACTTGCATCATAATTTCTGTTGAACTGCAGATTTTCAGCAACCCAGCTGTGGTGCAACCAGCCAAAAAAGGAGTCAGAAATCTGCTAAAATCTGTATGGTCTGGTGAAGGTTCATATATATACCATAAAAATTCCATTTGATTCTGCTGCAGGCCAGAGGAAGAAACTACAAACACCCCAAGACACACAACAAAGTGCCCAGATAACAAAATCTTCTGTCAAGGTGTGAAATCCACATCAACAGTAACAGATGGACAGGTTGGAAAATCACAAACACAGGCCAGAATAATAGCTCTTAGAACTGGCTCCTACAACATGCTGTGACAAGTAACACCTGTAAGAAAATGTCAACAAGGTGAGAGTTCATTACTCTCTGGCTTTTTCATATTGCTTCTGGAGGCCCATGATGTACAGGGTGTCCAGTGAATCAATGATGGTTGCTCCAAGTCCTCCAAATTCATTAGAACCCCGCCTTGATTGAGGCTGCATTGTGCCAATTCACTGAAATGATTAGATGATACATGATACATGAACTACTCCAGCAACCCAGAAGGAGGGGTAATCACTTTAAGAGAATCAAGATTGATTGCTTAATTTCCTTGGAATGCATTGCACATGCTGCTGCATGAATGTTCCTTAGATCTGCATAAACCAATCCAAACATGATGTAAATTGAACAGGTTGATCAATCAATGGACTCTCTTTCCTTTTGGTCACCCTTTCAGGCTCAGAGATACACCTGAAGCTCATCAAAACCCCATGCATATTTCACATATGAACTCCAGGCATGCAGCATAGCAGCCTTCACTTGGTTTCTCCGGTCTTCCATAACTGGGTCCTCCATTTCTCTTTTAGGGGTTTCATGCTCAGATTTGAGCTGTTGTAATGTCTTGCTACTGCTATGATTGTTCCCATCCAACTGTATAGTCTCCCAATCCCCTTGGAGATGCTTAGCCAACTCATCCACCTGCACTGCAACTATTTGATTTAATGGTTGATTAAATTCTTCAGTCTATGACAACAAATCTAGTGATTGTAACAGAAATTGATTCCACTTCTAGAGAACTGTCAGGGCAGATATTCTCAGATTGAAAACTGGAACCTTATCAGTAGGAATAATACAAGTGCAGCAGGGTGAATTTTTTTCTGGGTGTGGAGATCATCCATCCAACAATCCTGAGCATTTCCCAGTAACAGAAAAACATGGTGTAATCATTTTCCATTAAAATCTCTACTGATTCAGAAAACCCCTACCCCCCCAAAAAGAAGGAAAAAAAATTGCACAAATGTCACCAGTGGGAGGGATGAATCTGTCTTGCCTTTCGAGAAAGCTTCTCCTTCTCCAGATCAAGCTTCGCAATTGTGCTCTGCATTGCTGACAACACAACATGAGAGGGCTATAGGGCATAAGATCCAACAAAGGTCCGGCCAACTCGAGTTGCCCCACCCCACCCCCAATCAACTTCAAGCTTCAACTTCAAGCTTCAAACCACACAGGATTAATCACCTTGCCAATTCTAAGCAACTGAATATTAATTTCAATAGTGTATTTAGAGGGGGGTTTTTTTTAGCTGATATTTGTGATGTAGCTGAACTGGTGATCATAAATAATACAGTTTAGCCAAATTTGGCTATAAACAGGATATGAACGTAAAAAAATTTAAGATTCTACATTCTCAGGTACTTGCTAGAACCCAATAGAGAAACCTGGCGATTATATTTATTTTTTAACTGTAGAAATTTGGCGACAAGAAAAAAAGATTAGCAACAAAAAAAAGGCCAATGTGTAGAACAGATTGCAAGAAATAACTACTGAAGTTCATAGTCATTCTTCTGCTCAATTTCACAATTGCTTCACTCAGTTGAATCCATCTGCTCATGATGTATGGGTGCGCGGATGAATCGGCAAGAAAAATCGAAAGACAATTACAACCTCAACCAACAATTAGGTCTGGAATGAGTTTTTATTTGGCAATGGAGTCCAGGAGCAACATGGACAAACACAAGTATACAGCAAAAAGAAAGCATAATGATCATCATGTCAGCAAGGAGGAAAAAGGGGGAAAAAAAACAAAACAAAAACTCACCTGATGATGCTGAACAAGGCTGTGTCGATCCCACAGCACAAACGTAGTACCTACAAACAACACAAGAAGCAGTAGCAAGCGGCGTGGTCTTCGCAAGTAATACGAGGGATCCAACAAGCGTGGCCAAGAAGAAGAAGAAGAACCCAGTGGTAGTGTCTTTGACCGCGCCATCTTTTCTACTACCTTTGTCAACAACAACAGCCTCCTCCCTCCTTCACTTCCTTCACATACAACAACATCCTTCCCTTCTCTGACACCTCATGATCAACCAGCGAACAGAATGCTCCAAACACACACCCACACAGGGGAAAAAATGTTCCAAAAAAAAACTTCTAATCACAACATGGTATCTGATGCACACATATGAGAGAGTGCAGAATCGGCAAAAGAGCAGAGAGATGTTGGATAGAGAGGGGAGGAGGCTCTTCTCTCTGGAAAGCAGCAGAAGAGGAGAAAAAGATGAAGAAGAAGAAGAAGAAGAAGAAGAGATGGTGATGGTCAAGAGTCAACACGCGCAAGTGCACAGTGGCGAAAATTTGGAACTGTGCTCTGACGATTAAATTCTAGAGGCCGATTCTGCCATTTCAATCCAAAATCTTTCATGTAAATCTCTTTTCACGAAACCAAACGTGGTAAGTAGCAGGTTCTTTTTCATAATCAGCCTTGAATTCGCAGCATGTTCGTGTAACTAGAGATTCTGCTCAGGGCCCCTGCCCTGCCCTGTCTGCTGGTGCCTCAAGAGTCAACATCTGAAGCGCTGTGGGGAACTCTGCTTTGACAATCAAGTACTGAACCTGATTCTGCCATTTCAATCCTTAGAGCGTCTCTCTGAGCCTCTCCACCGGTGCTCAGTATGTCACTCTGGATAATAAAATTAAATGTCTTGAGTTTAGCTGTATTTTTTTTCAACCCCAGCACTAAAACTGTAACCGGAACTGCATATACGTGGGGACTACTAAAAGCAAACCACTTGGACCAATCATTATGATCGACCAATCAGAAGTACTGAACCGCGGTTAGGTCCAATTTATTACACTCTTTTTTGGAGGTGCACAACTGCTTGCGCCTTTAACCAGCCACAGCAAGCTGCACGAATTTGATGCAGAAAAACCAATTTTCTGACCTAAACCGGCACATTTTGACTGTTTCACAATCAACTTTACTGTCTAGAGTCACATACTAAGCACCAGTGGAGATGCTCTTATATATCTATATATATATCTTTCCACACATCACAGCCAGTGTTGGGTGCACCTCAGTTGCTAGCCTATTTGTGGCAGATGACGTTATTTTTATTTTTTTTCAAGGCTCTTCTATTTTATTAGTGGTGTCCTCGTTATTCTGTTCTTTCATGACATGTGTCCTCGCGCATTTATTTGCCTTGTACTTCTTGGGGATGGGTTCCATACCTGCCCTTTTATATATGTTGTAGAGGGTTTTGCTTTAAAGTGCATTCACACTAGCTGTAACATACGTATGGTTTCATCAGTGGGCATGCATGGAAAAATGACATATTTGGGTAAGAAAAAAAATTCATGTCCTTGATGTTGATAATTGTAAAAAAATAAAAAAATGATATGCGAATCTTTCAATGTTTTAATTAACTTCGTTTTATAATTCATAATTGTGACGTGTGGACTCTAATGACATAATGCATTGCGATCTTTCAACCTTGAACTTTATTCAAATTGTTTAAAGCATAGTTTTTGCATGGCTTCATAATTCATAATTGTGAAGTGTGGGATGTAATGACATGTTGCATTGTGATCTTTCAATTTAGAATTGTTTAAAGCATGATTTTTGAAGTTTGAATTGTTTACACTCTTTTTCCTTTTTTTTAGTTTTGAATTGTACTCTTATATTTGAAAATATTTGTGATCATCGTCCTATTTTTTTATTATATTAAATGTTGAATCTAGAGCACAAAAGGTTTCAGCATGGAGGGTTTTCCATATATGTTATGAAATAGGTTTTTTTTCTTTTTTAGTGATGGATAAGATGGTTGGAATTGTTACATTCAATAAAGTTTTAAAATGTTGTGTCTATATTGTTGTAGAGCAATGTCTATTTTCAATGAATGTAAAATTCAATCTATCATTTTCTATTGAGATATCATATAAATCTTTTAGTTTTTATATAATTTTTCTTTTGAAATCTAGTTTTTTTTTCAACTTCAAATTAGTGAAAGGCAAAAGTAGTAGACAAAAATTTTAAACATCTAAGCATATGTCTAAATACCTTTTTTTAATTAATTTAGATGACAATATTGATACTATTGCACAATTATTTAGATATAAATGTAGTAATGTGTATTTATCAAAAATGGATTTAAAGGAGGATATGTATTGCATGTTCTTTTTGTGCATGTTTTGTTTCATTGTAGAATAAATATTTGAAATAATTGATTTTTATGTGAATTTTATGAGAAGGGTTTACTCAAATACCAATAAGATAATAAAGATATTTGTATTATTTTCTTCTAATGCAAACCAAAAATTTTGAGTCACAAGTTGTAAGTCGAAATAAAATAATTTGTATTTTATCAACATTTGTTGGAACATTAATAATGTTACCTTGAATGTCATATTGACCCCAACCATTTAATTAGTAATTGTGCAAATATCATTTGAGGAGCTATGAGACATTCTTTTAGTTTATTCAATATCATAATAGAAGGAATTGTGTTTTCATTATAAATGTGTTGACACATCAAAGTAACATTCTCATTTTTATTTTTATCGATTAGGTTTTCATTCTACAAATTAACATGTTATCAAGTTGTAAATTTTTATTGATAAAAATTATAAATGATTATATAATTTTTTAAAATGTTGGATTTAGTTGTATCAATTGGTATTTGAACCATAATCTTTGACAACATACACATGGATATTTTGAGGTGTCTCTTATATCATTAAGAAATTTAGTGATTTGTGAAAATATTTTTTTGACTTTCTTCTTCATAATTTGGGTTTTTTTTTTAATGTTTAAATGTGTTACAATATTTGATTGTCATAAGATTTAAGTTTGAATGTAAATGTTGAAATTTTTTAATTATGTTTTGGAAATATTCATTTTCACCGTGGATTAACATAAAATATAATGTTGTATCCATAGCATTTGCCCACTTGAATCTTTTCCTTTTTTTTTCTAATAATTTTGATGTTTGAAACTTATTACTTTTTGAAAGATTTTTAAAATGATTGTATCCATAATTCTTGTAATATTTGTATGAATGGAATTGGGCCCAAGTTCAGCTCTTCTTTTACTTTCCATCTCGAACTCCAATGGAAGCCTAGGGTTTCAATTTCAAGCAACCAATCTATTCTTGGCATTGAAAATAGCTTGGCACCCCTCTAAAATTTGAACTTGAGCTTGGACTTGAGATCAAATCTTGTTGAGCTCAAATCCTTATTCAAGTTCGAATTTTTTAAAATTTTCACATGACAAAATAAATTTAGGTTTTAAAAAATTTACCTCAAAATTGTGTATTTGCTTTTATGACGTGTTGAGAACTCCAAAGATCTCCTAGCATTTTCCTTCTTTCAGCATAATCAATTCCACAAGAAAAAAGTTGTGACAATGAACATTATATGTACTTCCTTGGACTTAAGCCCTAACATTATGTTTCTTCAAACCCTAAAAAATAGTAAAATAAGGATTTAAAAAAAAAACATGTGGATCCTTTGGGCTAGTTTTCAAGAATTGGAATAGATGAGCTTTGAACTAGGACCTCATTATTTAATGGCCATCTCCACTATTGAGAAAAGGTTCCAACCTAGAGAAGTAACCGAGTGAACTAAGAATTGAACCTAGATGTGAACTATGAACTAAGCTATGAATTATGAACAATAAAGTAAGGTTTGAATTAATTATTGAATTGACACTTGATGGATATTTTAGTTGAATATTAAATTGACCCAATTGAACATTATCAAAATTGAGCTGCATGAAATTATCCATCTTTAGGCAATTTCAAGCTTAGGCATGTCGTGAATTAAGTTATAAACCTTGATATGACATAGATAGATGCAAAACATGCTCTGAAGTATCATGTTTATATTAAGCTCTACATTATCATGTATGCATCTTAAAATGTGACATCCATTATATAGCTCAAACTTTGAACTTGAGCTTTTAGTTATGAACCTTAATTGCAAATTTAATTGTGTTGGGATGTACCAAAGGATGATGGCTTATGCCTTGTGTGTTACTAATGTCATCCCTTGAGACTGCACCATATACTAGTCTTGCCTCCTCCTTTGATGAAAAATATCCATTGGTTAAAATTCGTGCAATCTACTCATTTAATATATCTCCATTCATAGCGCAATGCATTTCATCCTATAGTGCTAAAATTCTTACCTTGACCATTTCCTTTCTCCCTTCAAAAAAATCAAGTTATTTTCCTTTTCCCAATACTTCTATTTCCTTCATAAATACACAAAGAAATGTTTAACATTGAAGAGTTATCCACTTCACATTTTAGTTCCTAGTCTAACATCAAAATATTAACTTTTACAAATGACTATCACCTCTTGTCTAACTACTCGCAAAGGGTGTCTCCTTGTTTTTTTTTGTGCCATCATTAAGCTTTGTTGTTGCATTTTGTTACAAGTTTAGTTGTTGTTATGCATTTTTCTTGTTCTCTTTTGAGTTTTAATTGGAAGTTTGTTAGCCTTTTGCATTTGGACATGTTTCTTTCAAATCCTTTCGTAGGCTTTTATACTTTTTTGTTTATAATTTATTTTCATTTGTTGTGTGTACCTATGTCTTTTGTCTACCTTTAATCGTTCAAGGAATCTATACGAAACAATAACCAATTCAAAAAGGCCTTCCCATTTTTTGGTCAAAAGTTCCCATTTTTTAATGTGTTTGTTAGGGCTCCTACAAATCCATAAATGTATTAAATAAAAGTTATAGACAATTTGATAACATTTAGTGTTGAAAGATTGTATGGAGATTAAAGGTTTTGCCAATTCTCTAAATTCACGGGTCACATGAAATGTGTCTCTTCAAGAAAATCAAACCTTTTTTTGCTCATTATGAAATGTGTCTCCTTGTGATAATTAGACATATCAAAAAGATTTCGTCATCATTGAAATAAATCGATCAGGTGGTGGTAATTGAATCATTGGATTAAAGACACATGAGCTAAAATGAAACCACTACACCACCATCTAACTCCAAAAAGCAAATATATAGTGAGTTAGGCTTAAGAATACAACTAACCACGAGTTATTAACTATTTAATTAACAAACCATTTTTGTACACCTATATTTCACCTATTTCATTTCATTTGTTATGCATTGGGCAAATGTTTATGAATATTATTTTCAAGAATTTGTGAAATCCAAATTTGTTTATTGTACCATGGTCAATTATATTCTAAAGTTTGATTCATTGTTCATATTTGTTGTTTGTAGTTGTTGGAGTTAAATGGTAGTGTAGTGATTTCATGACAGGGATTAAATGGTGATTTTATTCTACTTAACCACCATGCAAACCCCATGTCACCATACACCAATTAATGACATATGTGGACTGATGTTGTTGGTTGGATTTGATATGACAATCTAAAAGGACCATTAATTAATTAAATTACTTTGATATTGGTGAATGACCTAGTGGTTCCACCCTATCTTATTTTCCACATTTGTCATTTCCTACCAAACCTTTTCATGATTACTAATTTATTTAATCTCCATATCTATGATAATGTTTTTTTCTCTTGTTATTTTCACATCTTTTTAATGTACTACAACAAAAGGTGTCCCTGTACACCAAGTGATTTCACTAGATTATGAATGAATTCACTAGTTATAGAATAGGACCTAGTGGGGAAACAATGAATTCACTAATCTATGAATGGGGACTAATGAACTACACCCACATTTTGTAGTAGTGACATTTTTTATTATCTTCTTATTGTTCGAAAAACTTTAAATTGTGGTATTTCAATTTATTCATTCCTACCTATAATTGGCCTTTCCCATCCTTGTTCTATTGAATTCTTAAAACTATATGTTAACAAGCGTCATTAACATTTTTTTGCTTTTGTTTCCTCCAACAAATTTTTATTTATGGTATATTAGGGCTGTTTTTTGGATGCACTTTATATTAGGGTCCATGGATAAAAAACATCAAGGACCAATTTGAAGCAATTTCAAACTTGAATTGGACATTTTTAAACATTTAAAAACAAAATTTCCCATGGCATACAAGGCTTTTGATCCATTTTGAAATTCCAATGAAAAAATAATTCATGTGTTAACATTTAGTGTAACCTTTCAACTTTCTTCCCCACCATCCGATTCACCTTTATTCATTTGGAAGGGATGATAGTGCAACCACCATTTGAGGATTCACAAAAACCAACCATGCTAAATTTAATATTGGTCAGGAGAAAGGATAAAACATATTTTTTAAAAACATCCTTGGACCTTGACTTACACCTACGTTTTCCAAACCACCAACTCCCCTTAGAATTCATTTTTTGGTTTGGCTTGTTTGGTTTCCTTTTAAAGTCATGCCAATTAATCATAATCACAATTTGATTCCTCTTGGTCATGCACTAAATTTGAAGGCCTTGGGACCAATTGAATTTTCTTCACCAATAAGATTGTTCAATTCCATTTGACAATAGGATTGTTCCTTGGAAAATAGTCAAAATTTGCCTTTCTATGGTATTTATTAAAAGGTTTAAAGATTTGGAATGGGTTTAAAAACCTACAATCAACAATAATTAACCCAAACTTCCATCCTTTAGGCTTTTTAATGGAGCTAAGTGTATTAAGTTCTTTTAGAAAGGAACGTCATAATTATCAATTCTTTAGCTCACACTCATTACTAAGTCCATAATATTTTTTGGCACATATCCATGATTGTGGTTCAAGCATTTGGATGATCCGAAAACGAATAGAATGGGGATGGTGCATTGCTAGTGCACAATCATAACAAATTAAATTTCAATATGCCAATGCAACTATTACAATGAATAACAAATACATGTTCCATAGATTTTCATTTATGATTTATTTTGCTGAATCATACATGTTACAATGATTCATAGTTTGGAGATTCATATATTGTCACTTTCACCTTGTTTTGCATTTTCTCTCCTTTGTTTTGCATTTTTTTTTTTGAGAATGGCAACTTTCCATGCCGAAGGAAAATCTAATCTAACTATATTGGTTGGTGATTATGGTGTAGTTCAAGTTACAGAACAATGCCTTTGTGCAATGTTTGGCTTTCAACCCAACTTTATGCATGTATCTAAAGATGCTGCTTATGTGCAAAACAATGTTGTCATTCATTCAATTTACCAAACTTTTTTCGTTGGTGCCCAAGGACTACATTGGATGGTTAATGTTAGAAGGTACCAAATTGTTGGTGAAAGCTTGCAAAAGAATTTGCAAGATACTATTTTAACACCTAACACAATTGTGTCTATTGTAAATGTTGTTGTGACAAATATCGAAGTGAAAAATGAACCCAAATTTCGATTGGTGCATTTTTTATTGATCTAAACAATCCTTCTAAGGGTGTAAGGAAAATAAAGTGAACAACTTGATTACCTTGTCAAAATTGGAACAAGTAGATTTTAAATAATTATAAAACCCATTATAAAATCGTGGAACATTGAATGTTTTTGTTTCAACGACCAAATATGACATTTTTTTACCCTAATGTGCATTGATTTTCATGTTTCAAATTGTAAATGTAGGTTTTAAATAGGTTTCTCAAAATACAAGTAGCTTTTTACGTTTACTTTTCATTGTGGAGTTTTGGTTTCAAGTAGGTGTCAA